>ERZ842401.1250-NODE-1250-length-36908-cov-4.914580_pt1 | contig 36908 bp, 25 predicted proteins | sample MGYA00521270_ERZ842401 | MGnify/ENA primary metagenome ERZ842401 (study PRJEB31892, sample SAMEA3878208) | bioreactor metagenome | biome: Moose rumen | place: Sweden | collected 2011-10 | study: EMG produced TPA metagenomics assembly of the PRJEB12797 data set...
CCTCGCTTGGTGAGGGTGATTGCGAGACTGACGCTCGCAATACTTTGACAGCATCCTCGCTTGGTGAGGGTGATTGCGAGACTGACGCTCGCAATACTTTGACAGCATCGATGCCCGTTATTTTTGCGAGACTGACGCTCGCAATACTTTGACAGCATCGATTTGGGTTAAAACTTTTTGTGCCTTTTGGGTTTATGATGCTTTTTTTTGGGGTGTCCTCCTTTATGTCCTTTGTCATTGACATAATTGATGATGGCATCTCTCCAAATCAGGTAGCCAGGTCCTAGGAGGTGTAGCCCGTCGTTGGTGAGGTCTTCTCGGAGCTTGCCGTTTTTGTCAACAAAGAGCGGGTAGAGGTTAATCCATGTCACGCCTTGTCGCTTGCACGCTTCCTCCATAGCTCGGTTGCCGTCAATTACCACCTGCTCTCGGTCTTTAAGGAGTTTCCACATCTGCACGTCGGTGTTGAACGGCAGCATCGATTGCAGGTAGATTTTGGTGCGTGGGGAGCGTTCCTTGATGAGGATGATGAGCTTCTCCATCACTCGCCCAATGCTGTCGCCATCCACTCCGTGCGACACATCGTTGACGCCGCTGAGGATGAAAATCTTTTTGGGTTGCCCTTGCAAGATTGGTTCCATGCGCTCGTATAGCCCTTGCACGATGTCGCCAATGATGCCTCGGTTCTTGACATGCGGATTGTGGAACAGCTCATTCCACTCGGCGCCATCGGTGAGGCTGTTTCCCAGCATGATGATGTCGCTGTGGTAAACTGGCAGGTCATCGAAGTGTGTGGCTCGGCGCACGTAGTACTTGTCCTGATTGGCGGTGCGCTCGGGTGGCTGTGCCTGCAGTGCGGTTATCGTTGTGATAACGCCAATTAATAGAATCAAAAAACGTTTCATAATAGCATTATTTTGTTGTGGAGAAATTTATTCAGCAATGCCGCGATAGGCGTCACAGGCTTTTTTCACACTGCCGTGGAGGAGCAGGAGTCGCTTTGCCTCGTCGTAGCTGAGGCCTAGCTCCTCGACCACCATGCGTGTGCCGCGGTCCACGAGTTTCTGGTTGGTGAGCTGCATATTCACCATCTTGTTGCCCTTCACGCGCCCCATCTGAATCATGACGCTGGTCGAAATCATGTTGCAGATGAGTTTCTGACCTGTTCCGCTCTTCATGCGGCTGCTGCCGGTCACATATTCGGGGCCCACAATCATCTCGATGGGAATCTCGGCGACCTCGCTCACGGGGGCGTCAGGGTTGCTGGTGATGGCGGCGGTGAGACAGCCATGAGAGCGCGCGTCACGCAACGCGCCAACCACATAGGGCGTGGTGCCGCTGGCGGCGATACCGATGACGGTGTCGTTGCGGGTGACGTTGTAGTCTTGCAGGTCTTTCCAGCCTTGCGACTCGTCGTCCTCGGCGTTCTCCACGGCATTGCGCAGAGCATAGTCGCCACCGGCAATAAGGCCGATAATCCACCCAGGGTCCATGCCGAAGGTGGGCGGTATCTCGCTGGCGTCGAGCACGCCGAGCCTGCCGCTGGTGCCGGCTCCCATATAGAAGATGCGCCCGCCACGTTTCATGCGCTCGACGATGCCGGTGACAAGACGCTCGATTTGCGGTATCGCCTTCTGCACGGCATCCGCCACCTTGTGGTCCTCTTGGTTCATCTCGGTGAGCAGCTCATGCACGCTCTTCTTCTCGAGGTCGTTGTAGAGAGAGGGCTGTTCGCTAATCTTTATAAAAGCCATAACTTAGTAAGTGTTAAGTTATAAGTTTTAAGTGTTAAGTTTCTCTAGACGTTCTAGATTTACTAGAAATTCTAGATTATCTAGACATTATGCATTCTGCATTCTGCATTAATTAGAGTGGTACTTAATGAGGCCTTCCATCGGGGCTTGGATGATGTTGCCAATGGTGATACCGAGCTTGCCGGCTGCCTCCACGAGTACGTCTTTCTGCAACAGGGCGATGGAACCCACGAAGTTGCATGGTAACTCTTTGTAGTTGGGATAGTTTGCCACGTTACGCACGAAGAAATCGTTGAACGAGCGCATCACCAGAGCCTTGATAGATGGCTCGTTGATGTTGTGCTCGAGGAATGGCGCAAACTGCGCCAGGAAGCGGTTGGCTGCGGGTTTGCGGTAAACACGGTCGATGATGGTGTTACGGTCGAGGTTGTACTCCTTGAGGAACTTCTCGCACAGGTGTTCGGGGAGCTGTTTCTTGAGCACGTCGCCCACGAGGAGTTTGCCCAGCACAGCGCCGCTGCCCTCATCGCCGAGGATGTAGCCAAGTGGCGACACGTTGTCAACCACTTTCTCGCCATCGTAGTAGCAGCTGTTGCTGCCGGTGCCAAGGATGCAGGCGATGCCCGGCTCACGCTGACACAATGCGCGAGCTGCAGCGAGCAGGTCGGTATCGACCTCAATCTTATTGACGTGAGGCATATTGCGCTTGAGTGCGTTAATCACCTGATTCTTAATCTCGTCGCTGATAATGCCAGCGCCGTAGTAGTAGATTTCGGTAACTTCATACCCTCTGAGGCTGGGCATGAGTTCGTTCATGATGCACTCTGCCATCTCTTCCTCGGTCATGAGCAGGGCGTTCATGCCGGTGGTGAAGATTTGGGCAACTTTCTTTTTTCCGTTTAGCAGACACCAGTCAATCTTGGTGGAGCCGCTGTCAGCAATTAAAATCATAATAGTAGAATTTTTGTTATATTTTTATGTATATTTTTTTCTTGTAAAGGATATAGCCAAAGCACCAAGTGATTAGCACAAAGGTGATGGCATAGAGGCAAGAAGCCGCCTCGGGAGTGGTGGTGACGGCACTCCAGCCGTCGTAGATGAGAGAGTGGATAGTGACAGTGTCGCCAGCGGCGTTAGTGCCAAAGCGCACAGCTCCAAACACTATTGAGAGGATGGTTCCCACCAGATAGCAGAACAACGGGTTGATGCCAAACGACTGGAAGAATCGGCACCAGCGGTTGTGGCCCTTGATGTCGATGGCGTAGATGAGCATCGCGAGGATGCACGACGCCATGCCGCATGTGATGAGCACATAGCTTGATGTCCACGCCTTTTTGCTGCATGGTATTCCATATTGCAGCAGCCAGCCCACAAGGAGCATGAGTCCACCCCACACGGCAATCTCAACGATGCGGTCGCGGTTGTTCTTGACGGTACTTATGCACTTGCCTATCATAAAGCCTATCAGCACATGGGCGATGCATGGCAGAGTGCTGAGTATGCCTTCGGGATCGAGAGCCAGTTTAATGCCATAGGCTTCCTCGTGATACATGTGGTCTTCTCCCAGCACGGCGCAGTCAACGCGCGAGAGGATGTTGTCGAGAGAGAACTCATAACCGTTGCCAAAGCCAAGAATGAAGGCGTAAGCAACGAGCAGGAAGCCGATAATCCAGGGTATGAATTTTGTCTTAAACAGCACGGCAATCATCGAGCCGAAGAAATACACGAGAGCAAGTCGCTGGAACACTCCCAGGATGCGTAGATTGCCGAACATCTTAGTGAAGAAGTGCGACTCGGGGTCGTAGAGTCCTCTCAGCCACATTCCGAACCATTGCACCATCCAGCCGATGAGGAAGAGGATGATGGTTCGCTTCAAAATCTTGAGAAAGACTTTGCCGCTGAACTCAAATTTGAACTTGCTCAGCGAGAAATACATCGACACTCCCATCACAAACATGAAGAACGGGAACACGAGGTCGGTGGGTGTGAGTCCTATCCACTCGGCGTGCTCCAGTGGGGCGTAGATGTGGCTCCAAGTGCCGGGATTGTTCACCAGGAGCATTCCGGCTATGGTGATGCCTCGCAGTATGTCGAGTGAGAGGAGTCGTTTGTTTTCTTTTGCCATATAAGAAACGTTTATCGTTGTTAGTTTGTCGTTTATGGAGACTATAATCTGTGCTATTGTCTTGTTAGCTTGTTTGCTAGTTAGCTTGTCAGCTTGTTTGTCACTTCATCGATTAAGTAGATTAGCGACTGGTAGGGGATGCCGCTGTGGGTGGTGAGGCCTATCTCGCAGGTGCGGCTGTTGCTGAAGCCTCGGCGGATGCCCGCCGCCTCGATTTGGGGACGCAGTTTGCGCAGGGCGTAGGCGTTTAGCTCGGGATGCGTGAATCCCTTGTCGCCGGCAAAGCCGCAGCAGCCCACGCCCTCAGGGATGAGAACGCTTGTTGAGCATCGCTTGGCGAGGTCTAGAATCTTGTCGTCAATCTTCATCAGGCGTGTTGAGCAGGTGAGATGCAGCGCGATGGGCTCGTCGGTGGGCGTGAAGTCCAAATCTTTCGCCACATAGTCGTGGATGAACTCCATAAGCTCCAACGGCTTCACTTGCTTCATGTGCACGCGCATGTGGTGGAGGCATGGGCTCTGGTCACACACGATGGGATACTTGCCGTCTTCGCTGGCTTTAAGCAATGCCTGCTCAAGCTCGTCGGACTTTTGCTGAGCGATGTCGGGCATACCTTTGCTGTTCCAAATCATGCCGCAGCACAGGTTGTTCATGTTCTCGGGATAGATTACTTCCCATCCCGCCTTGTTGAGGAAGGCTACAACTTTATCCACGAGGTCGTTTTCGACGCTATGCTTGTCCTTGCCGAGCGCCTGGTTGAGGCAGCTGGGGAAATATACCACCTTTTTGTCGCTGGCAGTTTGGTGGAGGGCTTTCATCTTGTGAGGCTTGGGCGTGGCAGGAGTCCATAGTGGCGCTCCAATGGCGTGCATAGCTTTGCCTACAGCCTTCACGCCGCTGTCGCCAAATACCGAATGTGCCGCATTGGCGACATAGAGCAGTGACTTGAGGCTGCCTTTAGTAAATGAGAAGTGTCGTGCCACACTGTTGCCCACTCCGTGAGCGAATGTGCCTTTGCGATGCCGCTCGGCGCGCAGGTCGTGAGTGAGTTCGCCCACATTGATGCCCATCGGGCACGATGTGGAGCAGAGTCCGTCGGCGGCGCAGGTGGCTTCGCCGTAATATTTATACTGTTTCTCTAGGCGTTTCAACCGTGCAGGATCTTCGCCAGTCTCTCTAAGCCTTGAGATTTCACGTTGCACGATGATTCGCTGACGTGACGAGAGGGTTAGTCCGCTGCTCACGCAGTTCACCTCACAGAATCCGCACTCGATGCACTTGTTCACGTTGTCGTTGGTCAAGGGCATGGGTTTGAGGTTCTTGATGAAGCACTCAGGGTCGTCGTTGAAAATCACGCCCGGGTTGAGGATGCCTTTGGGATCGAAGAGTTGCTTCACGTCGAGCATCACCTGATAGGCATTCTCGCCCCATTCCTTCTTGACAAACGGTGCCATGTTGCGGCCCGTGCCGTGCTCCGCCTTGAGCGAACCGTCATATTTGTCTATAACAAGCTCCACCACTGCCCGCATCAGGTTCTCGTAGCGGGAAATCTCTTCTTGGGTGTCAAAAGATTGAGAAATGATGAAGTGGTAGTTGCCCTCAAGAGCGTGACCGTAGATGCAGCTGTCGTCGTAGCCGTAGTCTATGAGCATCTGCGCCAAGTCAACGGTGGCGTCGGGCAAATCCTCGATGTGGAACGCCACATCCTCTATAAGCACTGTGGTGCCAAGCGGACGCGTGCCACCCACGCTCGGGAAGATGCCCGAACGTATAGCCCAGTATTTGCCATAGACTTTCGGGTCGTCGGTGAAGACCGCTGGCACATACAGGTGGAACGGTTCAAGGATGGTCATTATCTCATTAATGTTGCTCTGTAGTTCCTCTTTGCTGTCGGCAAAGGTCTGGATAAGTACTGCGGTGAGGTTCTCGCCAGTGTTGTCGTCAACGCTGGCAAGCGATTTCTTGTCGAGAATCTCGGCGCAGTGCACAGGACCTTTCTTCATCGCCACCACCGCCTCGCATGACTCGCGCATATCCTGGAAATAGAGCATCGCGCTGGCGCGGCAGGGATAGAGATGACCTGTCTTCATCGTAAACTCGCTGGCAAAGGCGAGAGTGCCCTCGCTGCCCACAATGAGGTGGGTGATGATGTCGAAGGGGTCGTTATAAAGCACAAACGGAGAGATGTTGAGACCCGTCACATTCTTGATGGAATATTTACGGCGGATGCGCTCGGTGAGTTCCTTGTCGGCCATCACCCGGTCGCGTATTTCCTCTATGCGCTTGATGAAATCTGGATGCGACTGCCTGAAAGCGTTGCGGCTTGCCTCGTCGCCAGTGTCAAGCACGGTGCCGTCGGCAAGGACGATGCGCATCGAGAGCATCATGCGGTCGCTATTGGCGTGCGTGCCGCAGCTCATGCCGCTGGCGTTGTTGATGACGATGCCACCCACCATCGCCGAATTCTTGCTGGCAGGGTCGGGGGTGAAGCTGCGGTTGTGGCGCGCGAGTATCTTGTCAACCTCGCTGCCCACGATGCCTGGTTGCAGCTTGATGTAGCTGGCGTCGGGTGCAACCTCATAGTTCTCCCAGTTCTTGCCGGCGACGATGAGAATGGAGTTGGTGTTGGTCTGTCCACTCAGACTGGTGCCCGCAGCACGGAAGGTCACCGGCAGCTGCATCTCGTTGGCGATGGCAAGGAGTTGCGACACTTCCTGCTCATTCTTTGAGCGCACCACCACTTGAGGGATGTTGCGGTAAAAGCCGGCATCGGTGCCCCACGCCAGGCAGTGCAGGTCGTCGGTGTAGATGCGGTCTTTAGGTATGAAATCCCTGATGCGCTTGAGATATTGTTGATGTTTAGTATCCATCTTTAACCAGAATTTTTAGACATTCTAGATTAGTGATAGAGGTAATATTTTGAGGACTTGGCTTTGAACGCCTCGTTGTCTTTGTTGAAGTAGTCGATGATGTCTTCCACTTTGTAGCGACGACAGAAACGCTCGCGGATTTCTTTTGTGCCGCACACCTTGTCAAACATGGCATATCGCTTGGGGTTCTGCTCAAAGAGCTCCTGCTTGGGGTACATCTCGTGAATCACTTGCAGGAAGTAGAACTGTGTGAGCACAAGGTTTGCCTTGTCGAGGTCGGTGATATAGATTTGCACGCCGTGTACCTCTTGCAGCGACTTATCGACAGCCACGCTCAAGGCGAAGAATGGCTTGTAGTTGATGGGGCGGAAGTGCATGCCAGGCAAGTTCAGGGCGTTCATGTTCTTGGCAAGGGCCTCGGCGTCTATCCACGACGCGGCGAAGCACTCAAACGGCAAGGTGTAGCCAATGCCGGTGTTGAAGATGTAGAGCTCGCCCAGGATGCCGCTCACGGGATAGAAAAACGCGTTCTCGGGTGCGGGAATCTGTGGCGATGGCAACACCCAGGGCATGCCGGTGTCGCGGAACTTCATGTCGCGAGTCCAACCTTCCATGGGGATGACGGTGAGCTTGCACTTCTTGCCGGTTTTAGACCGCTTGGCGATGACGCCTTCCTCGTTGAGATATTGCGCTAACTCGCCAGGGGTGAGGCCATAGAGGTAGGGGATGGCATACTTGCTCACAAAGGAGTAATATCCTTCCTCCACGAGATTGCCCTCCACCTTGTTGCCTCCCAGCGGGTTGGGGCGGTCGAGCACCATGAACTCCTTGCCGTGCTTGGCGCACGCCTCCATGCACACGCCCATGGTGGCATAGAACGTGTAGCTGCGGCAGCCTATGTCCTGAATGTCATAGACTAGCACGTCGATGTCGCGCAACATTTCGGCAGTAGGTTCGGTGGTCTTGCCAAAGAGCGAGTACATTTTCACGCCAGTGGCGGGGTCGATGGCATCGCCCACGGCATCGCCGGCATGGGCATTGCCGCGCACGCCATGCTCGGGGCCAAAGAGTGCCACGAGTTTCACGCCAGGTGCCTCGTTGAGGATATCGACTGTTGACTTGAGGTTGTTGTCGATGCCGCTGGGGTTGGTAACCAGTCCCACGCGCTTGCCTTGCAGCTGCTTGAAGCCGCCATCACGAAGCACCTCGATACCCGGTTTCACCACCGCGCTGGCAGCCAGCGCCACCAGTGCCAATGCCATTAATATAATGTGTCGTTTCATAACTATGTTGTTTTATTATATTTTAATATCGACAGGTGTATATTCCACATTTCTGAGTGTCAATTCAGGGTTCTTTTCAAGAATTTCACTCGCTTTTACCCAAATGGGCTTGCCATCATGACCTGCTGTCACTACAAGTTCATTGTGTATAGCCATTTCCTTTATCATGTCAAGAGTGGCTTCACGACAACACTTCACAAGCATCTTGTCAAAGTCATCTCCATAAGTAACTTCAGGCTCTTTAGCTTCCATAATATCATTAAATATATTAAAGCTTTGAATATCAATAGTGTTATTATAACTCCCTTTTGCTATAGTAAAAAAGTTAGGATATGTGTTTATTATAGTCCACTTATCAACTATAGGCATGAAAAGTTCCTTGAGGTTTTTCAACCCCAAGTGGTAACGACGCTCAATTACTTCATCAGGAATATTATGCCCTCCATTTCTTACTCGGTGAGCAACTCGTTTCTTTGCTATCTCAGGTGATGGCAGATAGAAAAATAACAGCTCAACCTTGTAACCAATAGAGTGAGCTTGCTCAACAAGCTTATGGTAGCTGCGGGTTGCAAGAGTTGTTTCAATGGCAAAGGTCTCCTCCATGCTTAATAGTTGTTGTATTCGCTTAAGCATTATTCTGCCAGCCTCAAACGCGACACTGCTGGGGTCAAAAGGCGATAGGCCAGCGGCAATCTCGTCGGCATTTACCCAATGCTTGCAGTGTAGAAGCTGTGGCAAGACACGCTTTGATGTCGTGGTCTTGCCTGCTCCGTTGGGGCCAGCTATTATGTATAGGTGTTTGTTTGCCATTGCTATAATGAACTCTAGTGTGTGAGAAATGACTTAAATGGAATTACGATTTATTATCTTCGCTCTTCTCTTTGAGCCCAAATGAGGGGTCAACCTTGATGATGAATGCAGCACCAATGGTGAACAAGCAGCAAATCATCGTCCAGATGAAGAAGTTTTGATAACCGATAAGGTCTTCGAGCCATCCGGCAATCATGCCCATCATCATCGACAAAGCCATGAATCCTGTGCAAATGGCATAGTGCGCTGTTTTGTATTTGCCCTCGCTATAATAAATAAGGTAGAGCATGTAGGCCGTGAATCCAAATCCATAACCAAACTGCTCAATGAAGACACAGATGTTGATGGTTAAGAAGCTTTGGTCTTGTGTGAAAGCCAAGTAGATAAACGTTAAGCAAGTTAGAGACATGCTCCAAGCCATGGGGTGTAACCACTTTTTTAGTCCACCCTTTGCCGCCAAGATGCCGCCTATGATGCCTCCAATTGTCAGACCAATAATACCTACTGTGCCATAAACGATACCTACTTCGCTAGTTGATAGTGCCAGTCCTCCTTTGTCTAATGGGTCAACAAGGAACGGCATGATTATTTTAGTCAATTGAGCCTCGGGGAAGCGATAGAATAGCATGAAAAGAATAGCGGCCACCGTCTGCCACACCGGGAACTTAGTGAAGAATGTCTTGAAAGTATCTAAGAAGCCCAAGATAATTTCTTTAGCAGTTTTCTTGTCTTGATTGGCATCAACAGCAGGTTTAGGCATTGCCCAGGTGTGGTAAAGCGCGATTATTAAGAAAAATACTGAGAGCACCACAAAGACCAAAGCCCATGCAAGCGGAATATTGCCCGATGTCCCTATAAAAGAAGATGAGACTTCTTCTTTGATTTTATTGTCGATAGAGAAGTGAATATAGGCAGGTTTGTTCCAGTTGTTCTCATTAAATACAAATCTTGATTGTGTTGCCTTGATGTCGGTGCTGCCTTTGTCGTTGGCGATATTTAAGACATACTGTTCGCCAGCTTTAGGCTGCTTGTTTAATCTAACTGCAACGACAGCAAAATTGGATGTTTTGTCATTGGCTTTCTTTTCTTTGAACTTGTCGGGGAAAGTTGTAGCAATCCAATTTTCTAAACCTGATTTTTCTTCTTCTTTTTTGGCTAGTTTGTCATCAAGAGCAGTAATCTCAGAACCATTGTTGTCCTTGCCGTAGTAAATGTAGTGGTCGTTTTGCCAGCTTGCACTGTCAAGCTTGAAATCAGTGTTTTTTTGGTAAACAAGTTTGTCATCTTTAGTGAATTTAGGGTCTGGGATGTAGAAGCCATTAGTAATGTTAACGTTGTTGATAGAGTCGCCTATGGCTTTGTTGTAGTCGGCAAAAGCGAGTGTGCTGTCGCCTAATAGCGCCTTGTCAGGAGCTTTAACCGAAGTTTTTATAGACGTTTCGCTGGTTATAAATTGTATCTCATTGGAATTATTGATGTCTTTGTCACTGATGGTGGGCATTTGTGCTACCACGGCTGGTGCATCAGGATTGGCAGTAATGTCAATTCTCACTGGCTCTAGTCCAGAGTTCATCTCAACGACACCTGCAAGAATAACAAGAAGACCTTGCCCCACTACAGTGGCAATTCTATAGAAAGTGGAGCGTATGCCCACAAAGAGCGATTGCTCATGTTCTGTAAGAGCCAGCATATAGAAACCGTCGGCTGCAATGTCGTGAGTGGCAGAGGCAAAGCCCATGAGCATAAACACCGCAAAGGTCAATTGCACCCACCAAGCAGTGGGAATAGTAAAAGCAATGCCAGCTAGGGCAATAGCAATAACCCATTGCATAATAAGTACCCACCAGCGTTTAGTCTTAATAATGTCAACAAAAGGGCTCCAGAAAGGTTTTATTACCCATGGAAGTCCCAACCAGCCTGTGTATAGTGCAATGTCGGTGTTAGACATTCCAAGGCGCTTATACATTATGACCGAGATGGTCATTACTGCAACGTAAGGTAATCCTTGTGCAAAATACAGAGTTGGAATCCATGCCCAGGGATTACGTTTAGTAGGGATATTGTTTTTCTTGCTCATAATAGTTCTCAATTATAGTAGGTTAATTAGTATATGCTTTTGATTTGTGCGTCGATGAAGTAGTGGAGGAGGATTTGCTGGTAGTTGTAGCCTTTTGCGCCCATTACTGCGGCACCTATTTGGCAAAGGCCTACTCCGTGTCCCCATCCAGCCCCTCGCAAGATAAATTTCTCGGGGAACTCATCGTTGCCTTCTTCAATCTTCTCCACGATGAACGCCGAGCTGTAGAGACACGACGGCGAGAGGGCGTAGCGTATAGACAACTCTTTGCCAATGGTCTTGGTCATCCTCTCGCCCACGATGCGGAGTTTATAAAGGCGTCCGCTTGTGCCGCGTGCCACTGGCTCAAGGTCGATGATGCGTCCGTAATCGTCGCCGGTGCGCTCGCTGATGATGCGGCTCAGCTCTTCTTGTGTATATTCCACTCGCCACCGATAGAAGTCGGTAGTCTCTTGGTCGTAGTCGTTAAGCACCTGTGAGAGGATTTCCTTGTCGGTGGTGTTGCAGTGTGCATGCGGTGACGAGAGTATCCAGTCGGCGGCATTGTCCTCACGTGTAAGGTCGGGGAAGTTCATCTCGTCGTCATCGTCACGGCGAGCCACCAGATAGGGGTGGTGATCATCTTGCCAGCAGTTTTCAAACTGCTCATACACGCCGCCGCACGACTTGGAGAATCGCGCGTCGCAGAGTTCGCCGCCATACATCAGCACCTGTCCCCAGGTAGCTTCGATGGCTTGCCTCACGGTCTCGGTTGAGGCACGTGTGATGCCCTGATATCGCTGGCAGTGGTCGTCGGCGCACACGTCGAAATTCACGTGGTCGTCACGGTCCCACCATTTTATCTCCTCATCGTCGCTGCTTGCTGCAAATTCTTGATGCAGACCAGGCTCGGCAGCTGTGGCAACGCTGTCTTTGTGAATTTGTGCCAACAGCCAGCTGCGGGAAATTACAGCGTGAGCCTTGAGCAGTTCGAGCGAAGCTGTGGCGCTCATCTCGCTTGAAATCACGCTCAGCAGGTATTCCTCCACCGAGAGGATGTTGATGGTGGTAATGCCATCATTCTCGACAATGAGGTGCAGTGCGCCACGGAAAGTCTGGTTTTCCTTGCGTTTCCAGTGGAAGCTGACCCCGATAGTCACATTCTCGAGCGTGAACGAGTCGCTATCAACGTTGATAGGCTCAAAAAGCAAGTCGTGGTATCGCTTGCCGTTCCATTCTACCATGCCATCGACGCATTGCGCCAGTTGATTGCCGGTCACCTTCTCGCCATTGACAAGATAGTCGCCGTTGAGTTCAAACTCTATCATAGGCTCAGTCATGATGCCTACTCTCACTTGCGGAACTTGTGCCATATTATTATACGTTATTTATAAAATAGTCTAATATATATTCTTTATCGTCTTCGCTTATAGTTACTTCTTCACTGACAGATTGAAGCAATGAGGGTGTAATGCGATTGAAGTCAATCTCCCTTGCGATGGGCCATATTCCTGTCATTTCAACAGATGCTGGACTCAATAGAAATTGGTCTTCACCTTCTCCATAGCAATCAGGTCGATGCTTAGAGCGTGGAATTATGATGATATGCCATTCTTTCTTGGTTTTCCAGCATAGCACATTTTGTGGATGTTCGCTGTTTCCCTCGCTTATTTCTTGCAAGCCCTCTTCAAAGACATGGAACCAGTGTTTTGCTTCGGTAGCTTTTTTCCTGATAATATAAAAGAAAGGGAAATAAACGCTCAGGTCACAATCGTCATGGATAGCTTCTCGGCATAGAGGCAATTCATCAAATGGAACTGCTTGAAAATGCAGGTGGTCGGGAGCCGAAGCCCCACATTGAGGTCCATTATAGAGAAGCACATAACCTGGCAGTTTTGCCGCCATCTGCATCATGTCGTCAATGAAGGGCTCAATAGCCTGAGGTTGATGCTTGATAGAACTCAGTGTGAGGTGCCTATTGAAGATTGGGTAAGGGTTAATTTGAATCTTATATGAGTCTTGCCACAAGATTGTTTCTTGTTCGATAGGTTGGTGCTCAGAGCAGAGAAAGCACTCTCGCTTGCTAAGCGACAATGAGTCAACTTTTGCGGCTGCCGAGTTGTAGCGGCAAGGGTTAAACTGTACTACTATCTCACGACCATTGTAGTTGAACTTTTTGATGTTCATGTGAGATAGTGCGTCATAGTTTTCCCTTGCCAGCCCCCAAACTTTCAGTTGGCGAGAGTAGAGTGCTTCTATTTCAAAGATTAGACTCATAAATAGGTGTTTATTTGCAACAACAGCAGCAGCTCTTCTTGTTCATCGCGATGCGTGCCATGAGTTCCCAAGTGCGCATGCGGTCTTTGTAGAGGTTATTGTTGTTCATCTTAACCACATCGACGTTGGCGTCGCTGTTGTCGTCCCAACGGCGGCACAGGTACACTGGCTCATAGACTCGACCAATCTGGTAGGTTCGCGAGATGTTAAGCCCCAGAGCGTAGTCCTCGCCGTAGCTCACGTTGGGCAACATCACCTCACGCAGCACTGGAGTGTAGAAAGCGCGTGGCGCGCCGAGACCGTTGATGCGCAGAGCGTTGTTGCGGCCGTTCTCGGGAGTCCACTCCTTGTGGTCGATTACGCCAGGAGGAATGGGGTTGCAGTGGATGTCGGTCATCAGGTAGGTGCCTACCACCATTGCCACGTTCTGCTCGTAGAAGGCGTTTACCATAGTTTGCAGCGTGTTCTCGTCTTTGTACATGTCGTCGCTGTCGAGCTGAACGATGAACTTGCCAGCCTTAGAGTGGTGAGCTGCGAGGTTCCAGTAGCCGCCGATGCCCATGTCGTAATAGTCGGCGATGATGTGGATGAGGCGTGGGTCGTTATATTCGGCAATAGCCTCGCGTGTGCCGTCGGTCGAGAAATTGTCAACCACCATGAGGTTGAACTTGAAGTTTGTCTTTTGACAAAGGACGCTGTCGATGGCGTCGCGGATGGTGCGGATGCGGTTGCGCACAGGAATCATCACTGTGGCCTCCACCTCAAACTTGTCGTGGTCAAACTCGATGTGCTTGAAGTTGGGCACTTCCTTGCCGTCAATCACCTTAACTGGTGGCAGATAGCCGTCAATTTCTTTGAGATGCTCGGTGCATGCTGCTTCCATCTCGATTTGGCGGCCGCGGTTGCGTGGGTCAACGTAGTCGAAAATCTTCTCGCCGCTCTTGCGGGTGTCAAGCTCCACGTCGCTGTAGAGATATTCGTTGATGTGGGTTAGAAGGTTGTATTGCGAGAGTTTGAGGCGCAGGTCATAGAGGCCGGCAAACTCGTAGGTCGCCTTCATGGCAGCGGCAGCTTTCTTGAAGCAGTCGGCGCAGAACACGAGCACTGAACCAAAGTCGAAGTCGTCGCGCAGCGAGCCAATCTGATAGTCGATTACTGGAGCCTTAACTGCGCCCTTGTCAGTCACGTTATAGTGGTCGGCATAAACCATGCCGCTCTGTGTGTCGGCAAGAACTTTCACGAAGCGCTCAATAGCGTAAGGCGCGAACTTCAACGTCACATACTTTGTGTAAAGCAAAGTTACGCATGCATCACTACGCTCGGCGATAGCCTTGATTGTGGCAGTAGAGGTGAGGTTGTTCACCTTTAGCATCTCGCATCCGTCGATTGAGCCTTGAGCCTCCTCGCCCACGAGCAAATAGATTTTGTTCACTAATGGGCTGGCTTTCAGTCCATCGACAGTAGCCTGTGCCTGCTCGGCGTTGGCAAAAGGAATAAAGCAATTGATTTTTGTCATGTCTTTTATGTTTTAGTGTTATTTATTCTCAAAGAAGTTGAGCACTCGGCTCATGAATGTGTTGCGCTCGGCTTCGCTCTTGATGGTCTCGAAGGGGAAACCAACAACGACAGTCTTGTAGCCATATCGGCTTGAGGCGATGCCGGCGGGGATGTTGTTCTCGCTGTAGCGCAGAATGGTAGCGCCGCAGTCGTCGCTCGCCTTGATAGCGTCGGGCGACTCCACGGCATAGAAGTCGCTGTTGAGGGTGTTATAGAACGAGAGTCGTCCCATGCCGTCGCTCATCTTGAGGGTGCTGGGTACGCTATAGACCTCGCCGAGGAGAGTGGCGCGACCATCTACCCAGGTGTAGCCCATCACGTTCTTGGCGAAGTTCATCTCGTTTTGCGCTGGGCTGTCTTTGTCCCAGATGTCGCTTCCCACGTAGGCACCTGTCATCAGCACATTGCCGCCGTTGCGGGTGTAAGAAGTGATGGCGCTCATCAGTCCGCTGGTGAGAGCTTTGTAGCGCGAGGGCATTGCTCCACGTCCTGTGGGAATCTCCTTCTGCTTGCCCATTATGATGTCGAGGGCGCAGTAGTCAGTAGGGTTAATCTCTCCATTCTCCACTGCCTTAGCACTTGTTGAGACAAAGGAGTAGCCCGCTTGCATGATGGCTTTACCATGCAGAGTGGGATAGTTGAAGGTGTTGCCGGCAATATTCTCTGTCTCGTGGTTGCTGCGGCAAGCGCCGAAGCCTGGTGCGTCGTCGTCGCGCCAGGGCAGGTTGCGTCGGAACTCAAACTGCGAGCCGAGGAAGTTGATTTGCTCCATGTAAGGCACGCCGTGGTCTTTGTTGTCGTAGAAGCCAGCCATGTTGCCGCTCTCGAACCAGTCGGGGCCGCTGATGCGTGTGAAGTCGTTAACCACCATCACTGTGCCTTTGCTGTTCTTGGCGGCCCCCAGCGACAGTGTCTCGCTCGGGAAGCTGCGTCCGCCCTCGTTCATAGCAATGATTTTGTAGCTGTGAATCTCGTTGTCGGTGATGTGGACCGAATAGTGTGGCTCGTCAACGATTTCAATCTCTTTAAATCCGCCGTCGCCCACTTGTTCCAGGACGATATATTTCTTAGCTACCGCACTGGCGCACAAGGGGTCGGGAGTTGGCTCCCAGTTCAGCATGTAGAGCGACTCGCTCACCTTGTTGATGGCAAAGGCGCTGACGGGCAGTGGCTGGATGACGCATTCGCGGTGGTCGCGCTTGGCGATGAACTTGGCGATGCCCTTGTAGATGGCGCGGCTCACGTCGAAACGGAACTGCGGGTCGAGGCCATATTTCATGTCGGCGAAGTTCTGGTGCGACAGCAGCTCCATGAGCAGAGCTGGCACCTCGGGCACGCGTGCCTCGTAGTAGCTCTTGTCCCACATGCCTCGTCGGGTCCAGTTGGGTTCGTACTTGGCGCGTATGTCGTTAACGACCTCAGTAGAGACAATGTTGGCAAACTGTCGCGAGAGTTCGCGTGGTGTGCCGTTCTCATATTTTCCGAACTGCTTTCCGTTCTTGGTGGTGCAGTAGATGAGCAGAGTGCCTATGATGTCGTCGTTTTTGGTGGTGCCAGCGTCGGTGTGCAGGCAAAACGACACATCCACAGGCACTTTGAGACCTGGCTTGCCTGGCAACACGTCGCTGCCTCCGGCGAGCCAGTTGACCCACTCGCCACGGCTGCGGTAGTCGTCAACATAGTCGTTGATGCCGTCGCTGGTGGAATACACCTTGTGTGGAAATCCCGACCATTGCAGGAAGTAGCGCGAGCCCAGGTGGAACCAGGGGTGCTCACCGCTGCCCACATACTGGTAGTCGATGCCTTCCTTGCCCAAGTATTTCATGTCGTCGTTCTTCTCGGCGATGGCACGGTTCTCGGGGGTGGGTAGCGCCACACGTCGCACGATATTGCCCTTGCCGCCGCCCACCTTGATGGCGTCGGCTGTGATGACCGCCTTTTTGTCGCTGCTGAGGTTGCTCAGCGTCACCACGTTCTTGTTCATGCCCTTTGCGAGCTCGAATGAACCAAGATATACCCATACTCCTCCTGCCATGCTCTGGTCAACCTTGAACTGGTGGCTGCCTTCCTGTGAGTTAATGGTGTAGGTGGCGTCGTGTGCGCTATTGGGCAGTGACTTGTAGCTCACATAGATGGCAAAAGTGCCAGCCTCGGGCATTTCCACGTCCCATGATGCGGTCGCTTCCTTCTTCTTGTCTTTCTCGGCTTCTATCATGCGGTAGGTGCCTTCCTCGAAGGGGTTCTCGAAGTCTTTGTACTGGTCACGGAGGTAGGCGAAGCCGCTGCCATCGCCGTTTTTCCATTTCTTGCCGCCATTGGTCTCGTGATATCCGCTTTGTGCGTTGCCGCCGTCGTTATCTACCACTGCTCCGAAGTTGTGGGTGTCGCGCTCGCGGGCGTCCCACACGTATGCCCCCGCATTCTCAAGCATGGGCATGATGAACGGTATCATATAGCTGTGGGTGTACATGTCCTCCACGGTCTGGAACATGCGTGCGCGCTGCCACTCCCAGCGGTTGAGGTAAGGCTCGAAATACCAGCCGTGGCTGGGCCACACCGCCACGATGTTTCCGCTCAGGCCTTTCTTATAGTGGCGGCTCTCATCCACAGGGGTGACGAAGGCGTTGTGCTTGCGCTTATAGGAGTTCTCGAACTCGGAGAAATAGTTCTCGATGTCGTTGCCGGCGATGCTGATCGCCACCTTGTGGTTGCGGTACTGCTCTGAGAGGACCTGCGAGATGTCGTCTTTGAGCTGCTTGATGCTCTCCTGGGTGAAAGGCACGTCGCCGAAGTTCTCGCTCAAGTCAATCTTCACTGAGTCTTCGACAACATCGATAGACCTAACCTTCAACTCGCCTATGCCCATGTGCTCGGGCATAACGGAGGTGATGATTTGTTGAACTTTTTGTGTCTCATCTTGGGTTAAGGTTTGAGCCATTGACATTGATGAAAACAGGAGTACCGATACTGCAAAAAGTAATAGTTTCTTATTAATTATCATAATGTTTCGCGTTTAGATTACAAAAATACAACAAACATCTGGAATAAAAAATAAAAAAAGTGTGCATTTTTCTTAAAAGCGTTTTATTTATAGGTTATAAACATATTTTTAGTATAATTTACACAATAATTTAGCTGACAAGCTGACAAGGAACAAGCTGACAAGGCAGTGGTAGTTGTGTCGCATCATTCCACTTGCCTTGTCAGCTTGTTAGCTTGTTAGCTTGTTAGCTTGTCAGCTAAGAACTTATCCGTTCATTGCCACTGAGTGATAGACCACGAGTCCTGGCATGGACTCGCTGACGATTTTCTTGACGTTTACGTTGTAGCTGTAAGCCACTTGCAGCAAGATCTCGCTGTAGCGTGTGGCTACTGAGCCCACGAAGCACACGGGGAAGTCTTTGTATTCATACTGGCAGATGTTGCGGTCGAAGAACCGTTTTATCTCATTGGTGACAAGGTCGTGGCAATACTCGTTGTCGAGGTGGTCGGCAAGGAAAAAGGAGTAGTTGTGCAGGTTGTTGTTGGCGTGTGGGTTGTTATACACAGCATCCATCACATTGGCGCTGGTGATTTTGTTCACAGCATAGAACTCTTCTATCAACTCTTTCGGAGCCAGGTTTTTGAGCACATCGCTCAAGAAGATGCGTCCCATCGATGAGCCGCTGCCCTCGTCGCCGAGGATGAAGCCGCCAGGTGTCACGCTCTTGGTGATGCGCTCACCGTCATAGAAGCATGAGTTGGAGCCGTTGCCGAGAATACACGCCAGGCCCGCCTCGTTCTGCAAGAGTCCGTGAGCGGCCCCCACGAGGTCGCTCTCAACAACGACTGGTGTCTTGAACTGTGCCACAAGCGACAGTTCAACAATCTTGTTGCGCTCAGGGTTGGAGCATCCCGCACCATAAAAATAAACTTTGTCCCAGCGTCGCTTGAAGAACTCGCGGGGCAGCTCGAGTCGGATGATGTGGCTGATTTCCCTGCGTGTCAAGAAATAGGGGTTGATACCCGAAATCACAGCGTGTGCTACCACGTTGTTGCCGTCAACCAAGCTCCACTCGGAGCGCGTTGACGAACTCTCGGCAATTACTTTAGCAAATTGACTTGCAGCCATTTATAGTTTGTTTTTAGCTGACGAGCTGACAAGCGAACGAGCTGACGAGCGAACGAGACAAGTGTAAAGCTGCGACAATTACAATTGCCTTGTAAGCTTGTTCCTTGTTAGCTCCTTTACCATTGTCTTGTTTTCTTGTTCCTTGTCTGCTTGTTAGCTTCTATGTAAATAAATAATTTTGGCTGCAAAATTATAAAAGATTATTCTAATAAATATTAATTGAAGAATGTTTAACTAAAAAGAAGATATGTTAACTAAAAGGCTGGTTTGATGGTTAAGGATTGTAAAAAACGATATTAAAAAACAGCATTAATGCAGACAATCGAACAATCGAATAATCGAACAATCGAATAATTGAACGATCGAACGATCGAACAATCGAAAAATCGACCGATTGAACAGACGAACGATCGAACAATCTAACAAGCTGACAAGACAAAGGTAGAGGATTGCGGCTTGATGTAAGTGCCAGTATCTCTGCTATTGTCTTGTCAGCTTTTTTGCTTGTAGTGGTGAGGACACCTTTAGTGCTTTACTGCTACATGGTGGGTTGACACCTCGTCGCCGCAATACACCTTTAATATATAGTGGCCGTCGTTGACGCTTTCCACGTTCATGTAGTTGCCGCCGTTGCGTGCCACGAGGTTGCCGCTCAGGTCGTAAAGTTCTACGCCCTGGATGTAGCCTTGCGCGCTCGCCATGATATAGTCGCTAGAAGGGATGGGTCCCACCTTCACGCCACTCTTGTGAGCAGATTCTGGAAGGAAGGTCGGTGCGTCGTTGCTTGGACCGAGCAGCACGACATACACGGCGGTGATGTCGGCGGCGGTGATTTCTCCATCGTCGTTGAGGTCGCCATTAACGATGTGGCTGTCGTCATTATAGAGAAGATAGTTGTAAAGCTCTGTGATGTCGGTTGCTGTTACCTCTCCGTCGCCGTTCACGTCGCCATACACCGAAACTGCCTTCTGGGTCTTGAGCAGATTGTCGAGCTTGATGGTGGCACTGTTGATTGGGTCATCCTCATCGCTATCGGTTTCTATCATCACTATTTTGTAAGTTTTGTTGGGGTTAAGATTTCCCTTTCCTGTGATGTATCGCCATCCGTGGAAGTCGATTTTGCCGAAATCGATGAAAACGTTATCTTGGCTCTCATCGGTACTCCTGAGGTGCAATCTGAGATATAAGTTACTCATGTCGCCATTCACATGCAGAGAAAGCTCTTCATCTCCATTTACTATGACATCATCAAACGATGTGCTGTAGATGCCTGATTCCAGTGACAATGGGTCGTTAATCTTGATTTGCAACGACTTGCTGCCAAAGAGGCGGTCGGTAGATGCACTCAAAGCAACATCGGTGTTAACCGAGACATCTTCCACCGAGAATGTACTTGCATCCTCAAAGCCTTCAATCACTGTTGCGTCGGGTTTCTCCTCGCCGGCATCTACAGCGGTGAACTTGTGCACGATTGTCTCGGGCAGGTGGATCCCTGCGGTGTCGCTCATCTCACTCAAGATGGTGAGGGTGTATTCCTCTCCAGGAACCATAGTTGAGGCAACAGGGATGCGTATGAAGCCGAATGGGTCGGTGTTTTTGCCGGTCTTAGTGTTGCGGCGGTTATAAGTCAGGAGATTGCCGTCTTTGTCGGTGAGGAGTATCTTGTCGTAGTAGTAGCTGTTGTTGAGCATCGAGTCGGTGCGCAGCTCAATGGTGGCAGCCTTGTAATGCACTGGGTCGCCCTCATGCGGGAAGATGTCTAGTACCTCAAGATATTTGCGGTAAGTGGTCATGAACTGGAGCGTAAAAGGCTCTTGGAGTCTCATGCCTCCGCCGTGCTCGGCTGTGGTGTCGAGGGTGACGGTGTAGAGGGTGTTGATGTCGTAGGCATCGTTGGGCTCAAACACCATGCGGTAGTTGCTGTCTTCCCAGCGGAAGTGGCCCTCTACAGCGGGTTCGATGTGGAAGGCATTCTCGGTGACAGCGGTGTTCATGTCCCAGTTGAACTCAAAAATCACGGGGGTGTTGGCTTTGAGAGGCGCGTCGCCCTCGTTCCATACCGGCGAGTAATTGATGATCTCGGGCGGTGTCTCGCGCACTCGCGCGAGGTCGAAGTTGCAGTAGCTCGAGTGGTTGGCTTGAATGGTCACTTGCTTGGTTTGAGAGAAATAGTGCTCTTGCTCCACCCTGATTTTGTAGTTCCCTGGGTCGAGCATCTTGAATGCGTAGATGCCGTTGTAGAGGTCGTCGGTGTAGCAGGTGTCGAGAGGGTTGTCGTCCATGTCGAGGAGGATGACGGTTGCGTTGCACACTGGTTCGCGGTTGTCGTCGCCAAACATGATGAAGTCGTTGATCACGCGTGGCATGCGGTTGTCGCGGATGTTGCCAGCCACACAGCCCTTGCCAAAGAAGCTGTAGCCGAAGTAGTCATCGGCGCCGAGCGAGAAATTCCAGCCTTCCATCCAGCAGTAGTTATCGTTGAGGAGGCGGTAAGTCTCGGGGATATAGTCGTGGAAAGACCCCTCGCTGAGCATCGACACGGCGTTGTTGCCTCGCAGCACGCCCAGCCCGGCGTTGTGCCAGTCGGGATAGAAGGTGAAGTCGCCGGCAATCTGGTAGCTACTGGTCCACACCGCCGCCTGGTTCTGTTGCAGTCGCTCCATGAGGGTGCTGGCAAGCACGTCGCTGTTGGCTATTACTGGCGAACCAGTGTAACCTCGGTAGAGCCCCAAGATGTGGTTGCGCCGCGCCGGCACGCCAGTGGCGTTGCTGTGGATGGCGTAGAAGATGTCGGCACCGCTGCTGTTGCACAGTGCCACGATGGTCGAGAGTGCGAGGTCGCTGTTGGCGTCATTTGTCACTCGCGACATGCTTGTGGTGTAGCCTTTGGCTCGCAGGCAGCTGTTGAGGGCAAAACCTTTCTTGAGGTTGGAGTTCGACTCCCAGAATCCCGAGGTGTCGCCAGCGGCAAAGGGATATACCACCACGTTGCGGTCGTCACTCTCATGCCCCCCGTGACCAGGGTTGATATATACATGGGGCATATAGTTTCGGTTGGCGGTTGCAAAAACTGCAACGACCATAATCAATGCTATTGGAAATAATATCTTTTTCATATTTTTGTCAAACAATTGCAAACAATTAAAAAACAATTAATAATGAAAAATTAGTGGTTATTGTGGAGTCAAACGACTAGAAACGACCATGCTCTTGTTTTCATTTTTAGACATAAGAACATAAGCTCATATTTTCTGTCCTTTGTACTTTGTACTTAGTCCTTGGTCCTTTGTCCACTAAAACTCTAATCTCTAATCGTGCGGAGCACCAACTAATCGTGCGAAGCACCAACTAACCTTGAGTTAGTTAATGTCTATTGTTATCAACGTGATGTTGCCGTCGATGGTGGTGTAGGCGATCTTGCCGCCGCCGCAGGTGGGCTGCATGGTCATCGAGGTCTTGGGGGTTAGCTCGTGGCGGAAGGTGCCGTCGGCTTTGAGGAGCAGGATCTGCGACGAGGTGTACTGGTAGCCGTCGTCGCTGGCGTTCTGGGCAACGAGGTAGTCGTTGTTGTACCAGCAGGGCATCTCGTAGTTGCCGAGCTGGGCGAGCACCTTGCCTTGAAGGTCGGTGACAACGATGCCCTTGCCGGCGGCAAAGAACGCTATCTTGTCGCCTTTAGGCGACACCGACGCCCACAGATATCCGGCGTAGCTCTCAACGGGAGTGTAGCGGTTCTCCTTGCCGTCAATGTTCACCACCAGCTGCGAACCAGTGGTATAGACGCTCACGCCGCGGTTGGGCGCAGTGGCGAAATTGTGCTTCTCGCCGTTCATCGCCATGCCTCTGGTGCCCGCTTCGAGGTGTACGGCACCGTGCTGTGCCTCAAGCACCACGTCGCTGGTGTGGCGTGCCATGTCGTAGCGCATACCGGTGCGCAGCACCAGTCGGCTCAGTTCGTCAACCTTGCTGGTGATGTAATACACGTCGCCGTCGTTACTCCACTTGGCGTCGTAGCCCGCACCGCTGAGGTCGCTGATGGTGGTGATGGTTTGTGTGCTCAAGTCGAGCATCTTGAGTCCGTGAGCGTCGGCGTCGCTGTAGAGCAAGCGGTCGCCGCTGGCGTTCAGAGTGGGGTAGAAGGCGGGCTCCACGCCCCTGAGCAGCGGCGTGCTCGATGTCACCGTCACCTGCTGCGCCCAGCCTGTGAGCACCCACGCTCCCAATAGTAACAGTAAAGTTCTTTTCATTGTCAGTATATTTTAAATGTTAGTATTTTCACTGTTTTTCTCTCAGGGAAAAAATCACACGAATTAAAACGAAATTGTTTATTCTTGCAAATTTAGTGTTTTTTTTCAAACAATTACAAACAATTCTTAGTGAAAATTAGTGCAAATTGGTTGTTGTTGAGTCAAACGACTAGAAACGACCAGAAACAACAAGCACAGAATTGCCTTGAGAACTCATTGAACACGCTTCGCGTGGAAATTCAACAAAATTATAAAATAAAATTACCCAAAATTTAGAATAAAATGCTCACACTCTCAAGACTTTGTGCTTTGTGCAAGCACAAGATTTGGATAAATTAGGCTGCGGTTCAGAAATCTCAAACAAGTTTTGCTTTCATTCACCTTGCACTAATTTTGTCTCGCTTAATCGCATTTTTGATTAATTTTTATTCCAAATTTTGTTCAATTTGAGTCAAGCATGATGGCTTCGCCACCGCCCACCGCACTTTGTGCGACTTGGCTTCATGCTCTCGTCGAGCTAAAGGTTCTAGGCGAAGCCGATTCTTGCTGCGACAGCAACCATTCCCTTGTCAGCTTGTTCCTTGTCAGCTTGTAAGCTCAATTGTGCTCTAGCTGTTTCGGTATTCCATGGGTGTCATTCCGAGGTGCTCTTTTACGTATTTTCCGAAGAATGAGGTGTTAGAGAATCCCACCTGGTTGCACACTTGCTTGATGCTCAGGTCGGTGTTTTTCAGTAAATATCGGATGTCTTCGAGCACTTGCTCCCTTATCCATGTGCTGGCAGTCTTTCCCGATATTTTCTTGCATATCGAGGTGAGGTGCTTTGGCGAGATGCAGAGTTCGCCGGCATAATAATCTACGGGTCGATATTTCACATCGCTGTTGTGCAGCAACTCGAGAAATCGCTGGAAGTGGGAGTTCGACAATTTTGTCTCTTCGTTGCGATGTTCATTAGGCAGCATCAGCTTCATCTCCCCGCACAAAGTGAGAATTCCGGTGGTAAGTATCGACTGAATAATCTCAGTTCCGAAAGGGTTCTCTTGAGAGCGTTCCACTGCTCTGTTGAGCATGTCATAAAACATAGGGAAAGTCTCTAAATAATCTTTGTCAAGCGTGATGACATGGTGGTGGTGAATATACATGACATCATTCCATATCGCCATCTTCTCCCTCAGCAGGCTTTGAAGAATGCTATTGTTGAGGAACAGGGCTTTCAGGTTGAAGTCGGGGCTAATCATAATGTCGGTCACCAGCACATTTTGAGGCACTATCGCCACCTGGTTTTTTGTCAAAGAGAGGTGCATGTCGTTCATGCGGGCTTGTATCCTGCCGTTGGTGCAAATCATAATCACATTCATAGCGATGTGTGCGGCATTGATTTCGGCAAACTTCTGAATGCTGTCAACAATCACCATGTCGTTGTCGGAGTAGCCAATTCTCACTTCCTCCCTTTCGGCTAATGACTGAAATGTTATTTCCTCGTTACGGTTCATCTTTTCCTGTTTTTTTAATAAAATGCTCACGCTTGGCAATGTTCAAGCAAGCTTGACGCTGCTCTCGCTTAATCGCATTTTTAATGTGCAAAAGTAATAAAACTTGACAGAATGCGATGTTTTATTTGGCGATAATTTTGTTCTATCCGCTACCTGCGGCAAAATTTTACGCATTTTTGGACAAATATAAGCGACTTCTTGCGTGACCTGCTCATTTCGATGGCTGTCATCATTCTGGTGATGATGATTCTGTTCCCGTTCAGGTCGGCGATAGTGGCTGCGATTACAGTGCCACTAAGCACATTTATCTCGGTGGCTATCATGTATATGGCGGGATTGGAGCTAAACATCGTCACTTTAGCGGCGATGATCGTGGTGCTGGGAATGGTGGTTGACAACGCTATCGTGGTGATTGACGGATATTTAGAATATCTAGGCAAGGGCTACGAGCCCAAGCGTGCCGCCATCGACTCGGCAAAGCAGTATTTCATGCCCATGATGCTTGCCACACTATGCATCAGTGTCATCTTCTTCCCGCTGCTGCTCACCATGCGTGGCGCGTTCCTTGACGCCATTGGCGTGTTCCCGTGGACTATCGCGATAAATCTCATGGTGTCGCTGCTGCTGGCAGTGACGGTGATACCTTTCCTCGAGGTGCTGATTATCAAGCCCAATAAAGTGAGCACCAACGGCAACGTCATCACTCGTGGCGTTCAGAGGTTATATAACCGCGTGCTAGATTTCACCTTCAGCCATCCGTGGTTCACGATAATTGGCGGCATAGTGATAATTTTGATTTCTTCATTAATTATTCCTTCGTTGAAGGTAAGAATGTTCCCCTACGCCGACCGCGACCAGTTTGCCGTTGAGATTTTCCTGCCCGAGGGTAAGAGTCTCGACGACAGCCGTGCTATCGCCGACTCGGTGCGGCAGGTGCTGATGCAGGACAAGGATGTGAAATGCGTCACAAGTTTCATTGGCTGCTCGTCGCCAAGATTTATGACCGCCTACGCACCGCAGATGGCTGGCAAGAACTTTGCGCAGTTCATTGTGAACACCAAGTCGCAGGAGGCGACCATCGACCTCATCAATAAATATCAGCCCCAACTCTCGGAGCATTACCCAGGAGCCTACGTGCGGTTCAAGCGCATCGATTATCTGGAAGTGCCCGAGCTGGAATATCGGTTCTATGGCGAAGACATCGACTCATTGCACGTGGCTGCCGAACGACTGATGTCACGCATGCGGGATATGCCCGAGCTGGAATGGGTGCATGCCGATTACTTTGAGCCGTCGCCTTACATCAACGTGACGCTCGATCCCGTTGCCTCGGCGCAGTTGGGCATCAGCCGCAGTACCGCCTCACTGGCGATAAGTGCCGCCACTAGCGACTTGCGCGTGGGGCAGATTTGGGAGGGAAACACCGAAGTTCCCATTGTGGTGAAAGACGATGCGGTGTTGAACTACACCAATGTGAAAGATATAGGTGTCGCGACGGCATCGTCGATTCTCGATGGCTCTATCAGTGGCAAGAACACCACCGTTCCGCTGCGTCAGGTGGCTGAGGTGTCGCCAAAATGGGGCGAGACCCGCATCCTGCACCGTGGCGGCGAGCGTTGCCTCACTGTGACGGCACAGCTTGCAAGTGGGGTATATGCCTCACCTGTCGAGCGAAAAGTTGCTGATATTATGGAGAACGAGACAGAGCTTCCCGAAGGTGTGCGCACCGAGGTGGGCGGAGAGATAGAATATGTGAATGATGCCTTTCCTCAAATCTTTGGCGGAGTGGGAATTGCCATGATTATAGTGTTCTTCTTCCTGTTGTTCAACTTCAAGAAGTTTGGTGTCACCACAGTGTGCATGGCGGCTCTTGCATTGATGCTTCCAGGCTCTTTGATAGGACTGAAATTGATGGACAACACATTGGGCTTAACCTCGGTGATGGGTGTTATTACTCTCATGGGAATAATAATGCGCAACGAGATACTAATCTTTGAACATGCTATCGACCTTATAAAGAAATATGTGGAGGAGCATGGCGACTGGACGGTGGACCGCAAGGCCTACAATGCCGCGGTGAAGCAGGCCGCCTACGATGCCGGCAAGCGTCGCATGGTGCCCATCTTCCTTACCACAGCGACCACGGCAGTGGGCGTGGTGCCCATGATTATCGCTCAGTCGTCGTTCTGGATGCCTGTGGGCGTCACCATCTTTGCCGGTGGCATAGGTTCGCTGATTATGGTGGTCACCATGTTGCCCGTGGTTTATTGGAAAGTTTCAACGAAATAAGTTTTTAGTTTTTAACTATATATTATGAGGAGATTTTATTTAGTGATGCTGGTAGTTTCGAGCTTTGCTATAGTGGTGGACGCTCAAAATTGCTACACTTTAGAGCAAATCTGCGACTCGGCATGTCGCAACAATATCGCGATACGCACAGCGCATCACAACATTGAGGCTGCTAAGCTTCAGCGCAAGGAGGCGTTCACGAAGTATTTTCCTGAAGTGAGCGCTACAGGCCTGATGTTCAACTCCAGCAAGAGTTTGATGCAAATGACCCTGGACCCATCAAGTATGATTTCGCCAGAGCTTGGCGCGGCTCTTGCTCAGAGTTTCCCTCCCGAGGCCTTGGCATCGCTGGCTAGCCCTATCAATATATCGATGATGAAAAGCGGCACCATTGCGTCGGTGATGGCGGTTCAGCCCGTGTTTGCTGGCGGTCAAATAGTCAATGGCAACCGTTTGGCGAAGGTGGGTGAGGACGTGAGTCATCTGCAACTCCAACTCTCAGAGAATGAGGTGGAGAAAACCGCCGAGCAATACTTTTGGCAACTTGCCACTTTGCAAGAGAAGATGAAGACTGTGCAAGTGGTGGAGACGTTGCTCAATGACATCTACAAAGACGTGGATGTGGCGGTGCGGGCTGGCGTGGCGATACGCAACGACCTGCTTCAGGTGCAGCTGCGGCAGAACGATGTGGAGAGCCAGAAGCTGAAACTCAGCAACGGCATCGCGTTGGTGCGCATGTTGCTGAGTCAGTATTGCGGACTTCGCGACACGAGTTTTGTCATCACCTACAATGCCGAGACTGTGCCACCAATGGCAATGAAACAAGACCACCACACTGCGGTGCTCCGCACGCCGGAATATAAGCTGCTTGATAAGCAGGTGGAGGCTACGGGATTGCAAGAAAAAATGACATGGGGCAAGAACCTGCCCACTGTGGCGGTGGGGGCAGGATATAACTTCCATAACCTGCTTGACAAGAATCAAACGTTTGGCATGGTATTCGCTACTGTGAGCATCCCCATCTCGGGATGGTGGGGAGGCACACACGCCGTGAACCGCAGCAAGTTGGAGCATCTGAAGGCTCAAGAGCAGCTTGCCAATAACACCGACTTGCTCATCATAGGCATGCAGAATGCCTGGAACGGTGTAGAAGAGGCTTACAGCCAACTGCAGCTGGCTCAACGGAGCATAGAACAGGCGACAGAAAACCTGCGCGTGAACCGCGACTACTATAATGCTGGGATGTCGAAAATGACTGATTTGCTTGAAGCACAACTGCTCTACCAGCAGGCTTGCGACAAGCGCACCGATGCCTTTGCCGAATATCAGAACAAACTTTTAGAATACAAGCATGCAATAGGAGAGTAGAGGTTTTCGTTTATTATTTATCATGGACGAGAGGAACTATAAAGCCGAGGAGGTGGTCGCTGTTGTTGACCGTGACCGCTATGTGGAGGAGTTTCGTGATGTGGCGACCTTTGAGGCGTGCTGCCGGCATTGTCCCAACTACGGGAAGAGGTGGGGCTGCCCGCCGTTTGACCACGACACACTACAAGATTTGTTGCCCTATAATAAGGTGATGATAATTGGCGTGAAACTCACGCCTCACGATGCGAAGATGCCGCTGGAACGAGTCCATGACCTCATGCGACCCGAGCTGGAGCGGCTAAACCGCCGTCTGCTGGAGTTGGAGCGTGAGAAGCAAGGCTTTGCGCTGGGCTTTGTGGGCAAGTGCGAGCGTTGCGGCGATGCGCCTTGTGCCCGCCTCGAGGGCAATCCGTGCCGCCATCCCGATGTGGTGCGCCCGTCGCTGGAGGCCTACGGCTTCAACGTGAGCGAGACGGCAAGCCAGTTGCTGGGCATCGACATGGTGTGGAGCCGTGACAAGAATGTGCCGCGCTACCTGACGCTGGTGTGCGCCCTGTTTTTCAATGATGAATAATGCACAATAGATGTTCTTGAACGCCGTTAATACGGCGCACTACATCAACAACACCCACTCCTGTTGGAGCATTACCAATCTTCATAATATCAATAATTAGTGTGCTTGTTATTGCAGAGTTGCGAGTTTTTTGTTGTAATTTTGCGCTGTGATTGATATCGACGAGAAATACATGAATAGAGCTTTGCAGCTGGCACGGCAGGGTGGGGGACATGCCTCGCCCAACCCCCTGGTGGGTGCTGTGGTGGTGCACGGCGGCAAGATTATTGGTGAGGGCTTTCACCGCTGCTGCGGTCATGCCCATGCCGAGGTTAATGCCATCGCTGGCGTGCGTGACCATTCACTGCTTCCCATGAGCACCATCTACGTCACTCTTGAGCCATGTTCACACTATGGAAAAACACCACCATGTGCTAAACTCCTGATAGAAAAAGAAATAAATAAAGTTGTGGTGGGTAGTCTCGACCCCTTTGAGAAGGTGAGCGGCCGCGGCGTGGCGATGCTGCGTGAGGCGGGAATAGAGGTGACAGTTGGCGTGCTTGAGCGTGAATGTCGTGAGCTGAACCGTTGCTTCTTCACTGCCCACACTAGCGGTGTGCCCTGGGTGCTGCTCAAGTGGGCGCAGAGCAGCGACGGCTACCTCGCCAATGAAAATGGCGCGGTGCGTTTCAGCACACCATTGACTCAGGCGCTCATGCACCGTGAGCGGTCGATGGTCGATGCCATCGTGGTGGGGGCCGGCACGGTGAAAATCGACAACCCGTCGCTCACCGTGCGCCACTGGAGCGGCAACTCGCCCTTGCGTGTGGTGCTTGACCGAAACCTTTCGATGCCACAAAAGTGCCACTTGATGACCGATGGAGGCAAAACGTTGATATATAATGAGAAAAGGCAAGCAGTAGAAGGCAATGTCGAATGGATGCGACTCGACACCAACGAGCCGCAAGCATGGCTTCGCGACCTCTATCGCCGCGGAATCACCAGCGTGATGGTGGAAGGTGGCGCTAATGTGTTACATCAGCTGCTCGAAGCAGGCACTTGGAACAAGATAAGGATAGAGACCGCCCCGGTGACATTAGGTGGCGGAATAAAATCTCCAACGGTGGATAAAACTAAAGCCACCAGCTTTGAAGTTGATGGCAATAGAGTAGAAATCATCGATCACCTATGACTGTAATCAGAAAGGGGTTGTTGACGGCATTCACGGCGCATTGCTGGCAGAGAGTGCGGTTCTCATCGGTGACGGGGACGGTCTCGTAGGTGGAGTAGTTCTGCTCGGCATCGGTGATAGCGTGAACAGCGGTGTTTCCCATCACGCTCACGCCATAGACCGGCTCAATTAACGCCTCAAACCAAGTGCAAGCAGCCACATATCTCCCCACTCCGAAAGCCAGGTGCTTCTTGTCGCGAAGCAGTCCGTGAGGAGTGTTGAGCACAGTGGCTCTAGCGTTTAGAATTGCTGTGCCTGTTGGTATGATCATGTCGATGTCGTAGCTGTCAACCATCTTGACAACATCGATGATGTTCTGCCAGTCATTGAGGCTTATTTCTAGACTTCCTCCCCAGTAGCTCCACACTTGCTGCCAGGCGATGACCACATTCTTGTTAGGACAATTCTCTCTGATTTTGCTTACCAGAAAAGGCAAGTGTGGAGAGAGCTTATTGGCATCTTGCGCCAGGTTGGAGAGTTGCTGCACCGTCACCACGTCCCAGTCTTGAGCAAGCAGCTCGTTGAGAGAGGCTTGTGTGGTGGGCATGGTGATAAGTCCCGAGCGACGAGTAATGGAGACCTCTTCGCCGCTATTGCAGACCTCCGCCCAGTATTCGAGCGAAGTGCTTCCTTTAGTTGCCGAATATATGCAAAGCGTGCTTCGGTCGATGCCAGAGGCTCGCACTATTGCATCGAGGTATGCCATTGGGTCATCGAGAAACGAGTTTCCAATCGCCAGCACCTTAAGAGCGTGTTTCCCGGCAGGAAGTTCATGCTTGTTGTTGTCATCAACCAATGGTGTATCAATCTCTTGCTTAGAGCATTGAGCGCAAAGTAGCAGCAAGCAGCGAATATATGAATGAGTATTGTTTTCATTACGACATGATGTGTTTCAGAGCTTTACAAAATTAGTAATTATCACGGCAAACTCATAGTAAGTTGCGGTTAAAAGTTGTGAAACGATGGTGGCAGTTGTGATGTGAGAGAGCAGAGTAACTTCGTTAAAAAGGTGTAAAAAATTGACTTTTGCCTTTTATTATCTTAATTAAGGTGTGGGTATTGATATATTAACACTAATTTTGTTGTAATTTTGCAAGTTATTTCAAGAAAACCACAAAAAATAAAGAAAATGAACAAATACATTCCATTATATTTGCTTCTCTTCGTGCTGCTGGCATCGACAGTTGCCTCTTGCAACAAGAATGATGATCCTGGCACATCTACTGACACCGACTATAGCTCCTATTCCTACACGACAACACTGATATCGGCATTCTCGTTGCAGGCCAACACCAAGATTGCCACTGGTCTTGACTCGGTGAGTTTCACCATCGACCAGGACCTGGGCGTTATATATAATGCCGACTCGTTGCCCTACGGCACACGCGTGACGGCACTGTGTGTCAACGTGAGCAGTGCCAGCACAGTGGCGTCAAAGCAGTTCATCGTCAAGAATGGAAATGTGCAGAAAGATACTACTATTACCTATAGAAGCAATAGCAGCGATTCTATCGACTTCAGTGGCGACGTGACACTGCGCGTCACTTCCTACGACGGTCAGCACACCCGTGACTATAAGGTGAAAGTGAATGTTCATCAAGAAGAGCCTGATGTCATTGAGTGGGAGCAGAGTCACCGCCGTGACCTGCCAAACGTGTCCTCAACGTTGCAAGCGTCGAAGACCGTGATGCTCGACGGCGAGTTTTTGTGTCTGGTAAACGATAACGGCACCTTTGTGCTAAGCAGTGCCGCCGACCCGCTTGCTGGCACATGGAGCAAGACGGTGCTGACGTTCCCGTTTGTGCCGCAGGTGTCGAGCTTTGCGGCGACTACCGATGCTCTCTATCTCCTTGACGCGAACGGCGAGCTTTACAGTAGCAGCGACATGGGTATCACCTGGAGTGACTGCGGCGTGGCGTGGAACACCATCATAGGCACTTATGACGACCGTGTGCTCGGTGTGAGAAACGACGGCACGTCGTGGGTTCACGACGAGTATCCACATCGTGACGGATTTGTGGCTACTGCGATTTCCAGTGACTTCCCCATCGGTGGCATGAGCCAGCTAGTGATGGCGAGCAACGACTGGACTGCCAACCAGCAGGCGATGTGTGCCGGTGGAGTGCTTGCCTCTGGTGATTTGACCAACGCCGTGTGGGGATATGACGGAGAACGGTGGGGCTTGCTTAGCGTCGCTGACAATGCGCTGCCGCCCATTAGCGACGCTTCGCTCTTCAGTTACTACACGTTCACACTGCCGTCAACCTCGGTTGCACCTGTCAAGCGTGTGACGTGGATGGTGATAGGTGGCAAACTCGCCGACGGCAGTCTCAACGCCACAACCTATATTTCTCGCAACCAGGGTATCAACTGGAGCAAGGGAGAGGACGAAGTGCAGCTGCCGGCTACTATCCCCTCTTTTAGTGGCTCACAAGTTTACATCTTTGAGCGCACCCAGAGTGCCGGAGTGCCTCGTCTCAACGCCTATAACCCTGGTCAAGTGACCCCGGTAAATGAGTGGGACTGTGCTTACATCTACCTCTTTGGCGGCTATGCCTCTAACGGTCAAGCCCTCAACAACGTGTGGGAAGGCGTGTTGCGACGCCTCACTTACAAACCGGTATTCTAAAAAAGATTAATTAATGACTTGTTGCTCATTGAAAATATACTTTTTCATCGCTCAATAGCGTTTTTTCAAATAATATTCAAGAAAGATGATAAGGTTATGATGAGAAAAACCGCTATGATAATGACCATGATGCTCATAGGAATAACGTGCGCTTGGAGTCAGACCTACCGCTATGAGATAGGTCCCGCCCTCGGTGTGAGTGGTTATCTGGGCGATGTGAACACGAGCAACATGTACAAGATGCCGCGAGTGGCAGGAGGAGGCATATTTCGCTATAACATGAACTCCCGCTTTGCCTTTAAGGGCAACCTCTTGTATGTGAACCTTGCTGGCGACAGCAAGAACATAGAGTCGAAGTTCCCATTTGATCAGCAGTACAGCTTCACTGCTCATGTCGTGGACTTGGGAGGACAGGTGGAGTTCAACTTCTTTCACTTTGGCGACGGTCCCCGCTACAAGCACTACAAGCGCATCACGCCATATATCACCGCCGGTCTCGGAGCCGAGTTGACGTTTGCCAATGGCAACACGAGTTTTGGCATGGTGCTTCCGCTAGGTGCAGGTGTGAAGTTCAGGGTGAAAGAGCGCCTTAACTTGGGTTTTGAGTTCACCATGCGCAAGTCGTTCAGCGACAAGGTTGACGGCATTACCGACCTCTATGGCTACAACCACGGCATCGCCAAGAACACTGACTGGTATTCAGTAGCGATGTTCACGGTAACCTACGAGTTCAGCAAGCGCTGTGTGAAATGTCATTATATTGAGTAATCTAGCAACAGAGATATGTCATCGATAGAAAAAATAGACCGCACCCGATTGCCAAAGCATGTTGCCATCATTATGGACGGCAACGGGCGATGGGCAAAGCAGCGAGGGCTGATACGCTCTATCGGTCACGAGAACGGTGTGACTACGGTGAGGCAAATTACTGAGATTGCCAGCGAGCTGGGAATAGGCTACTTGACGCTCTACACATTCTCTACCGAGAACTGGAACCGCCCGCAAGACGAGGTTGACGCTCTCATGAACCTGGTTGTGGTCTCCATTGAGCAACAGACGCCCGACCTTATCAAGAACAATGTGCGACTCACTGCCATTGGCGACCTTGAGCGCATGCCCCTCTTTGCCCGTCAGCGTCTCGCCAAGTGCATCGATGACACCTCACACTGCACCGGGCTGGTGCTGTGCTTGGCGTTGAGCTATTCGTCGCGCTGGGAGATAGTTGAGGCATGCAAGACACTGGCTCGCAAAGCTGTGGCAGGAGAGATTGATGCCGAGTCGATTGATGCCGACATGCTATCTCAGTCTCTCGCCACCAATTTCATGCCCGACCCCGACCTGCTAATCCGCACCGCCGGCGATGAGCGCATCAGCAACTTCTTGTTGTGGCAGATAGCCTATAGCGAACTCTATTTTACCGACAAATATTGGCCTGATTTCACTAAAGACGACTTTTGCGAGGCACTTCTCAGCTATCAGCAGCGAGAACGTCGCTACGGCAAGACCAGTGAGCAACTGACGGCAAACTAATACGTTCAAAATATTACAAATACTAATATGCGATATATCAAGTTTTTAATAGTCTTTCTTGCGGTAATAGCACTTGGCACTACACTCAGTAATGCCCAAGAGTCCTATACCTTGAATGATACAATCTTCTATCCGAAACTCACATTTAACGGCTCTCCATCGAGGTATGAGATAATGGGAATAAAAGTCTCTGGTGCCGACAACTATGAGGAGAGTATTGTCATAGGATATTCCGGGTTGTCGCTTGGACAACGCGTAGATATCCCTGGCAGTGAGATTAAGAATGCGGCGAAACGCCTGTGGCATCAAGGACTCTTCTCGAAGGTTCAGATTAGAGTGGAGAAGATTTATGGCGGCAAGGCTTGGCTGGAGTTCAATCTTCGCCAGCAGCCACGCATCTCCAAGGTCAACTATGTGGGTATGAAAAAAGGCGAGCAAAAGGACCTCAGCGAGCGCTTAGGCAACATGGTGGGGCAGCAGATCTCCCCCAATGTATCAAACCGCATCGAGCAAATTGTGAATAAATACTATGCGGCTAAAGGTTTTGAAAAGGCCACTTGCGAAGTGCGTCAGCAGCCCGACCTCAGCAAGCAGAACGAGATGATTGTTGACATCGTGGTCGATAAGCATGAGAAGATAGGTGTGCATAAAATATATATAGAAGGTAACGAGGTGTTTGGCGACGGCAAGATAAAGCGCACGATGAAGAAGACCAATGAGAGTGGCATTCTTAATGTCTTGAAATGGTTCAGTCAGAAGAAGTTTGTGCGCACCGACTACGAAGATGATAAGCAGCGCATCATCGACAAATATAACGAGAAAGGCTATCGCGATGCCGTGATAGTGTGGGACAGCATTGCCAACTACAACGATAAATCGGTTGACGTTTACCTCAAGATTGATGAAGGTCGTAAATATTATATTTCCAACATCAACTGGGTGGGAAACACTGTGTATCCCACGGCTACCCTCAATGATATATTAGGTTTTGAGAAAGGCGACGTATATAACCAGAAACTGCTCAACAAGCGAGTGAGTGAAGATGATGATGCCGTGTCTAATCTATATATGAACAACGGCTACCTATTCTTCCAGCTCATTCCCACCGAGACCAAGGTGGAGGGCGACTCCATCGACCTTGAGATGCGCATTTTTGAAGGAAAACAGGCTCGCATCAACAAAGTGGTGATAAACGGTAATGACCGCCTCTATGAGAAGGTGGTGCGTCGCGAGCTGCGCGTGCGCCCTGGTGAGCTCTTCAGCAAGGAAGATCTAGTGCGCTCGGCGCGAGAGATTGCCCAGACTGGTCACTTCGACCCCGAGAAGATGGACATACGCCCTGAGCCTAACGAGGAGGACGGCACCGTGGATATCATTCTTAATCTAGAGTCTAAAGCCAACGACCAAATCGAGCTTTCGGCAGGTTGGGGACAGACGGGTATCATTGGTAAGGTAACGCTCAAGTTTACCAACTTCTCCATCAAGAACCTATTCCATCCGTCGTCCTATAAAGGCATCATTCCTCAAGGCGATGGACAGACGTTCTCGATAAGCGCACAGACCAATGCCAAGTACTATCAGGCCTATAGCATCTCGTTTGTTGACCCCTGGTTTGGAGGCAAGCGCCCTAACACTCTGCAAGTGTCGGCCTTCTACAGCCGCACTACTGGTATCAACTCGTCGTTCTACAGCAGCCAGTACCAGAACTACTATTACAACTACTTGTACAACGGTGGCTTGTATAACGGTTATAACAACTATTATGGCAACTACGGCAACAACTACTATGAGAATGCCTATGACCCGGGTAAATACCTGCAAATGGCGGGTGTGACAGTGGGATTTGGTAAGCGCCTGAAATGGCCCGATGACTACTTCACTCTCATGGCTGACCTGAGCTACCAGTGGTACAGCCTCAAGAATTGGGAATACATGTACTACATGAAGAACGGAGTGAGCAACTCGCTAGTACTGGGCTTGACTCTTTCCCGCAACAGTATCGATAACCCGCTCTACACTCGCCGTGGTAGCTCGTTCACGCTCTCGTTCCACGCCACGCCTCCTGTAAATCTATTTGGCAAGAAAGACTGGAAGGCTCTGAGCGAAGCAGGTACCGATGCCTCTAAGAAAGACCTATATCGCTGGATAGAGTACTGGAAACTCAAGTTCCAGTCGAAGACCTATACTCCACTTACCGACCCCGATGGCCGCTGGACATTGGTGCTCATGACTCGCGCCGACTTTGGTTTGCTCGGCAACTGGACAAAACATGTAAAATCTCCATTTGAGACATTCTATGTGGGCGGTGATGGCATGAGCGGGAGCTACACCTATGCTACCGAGACTATCGCGCTGCGTGGTTATGAGAATGGAGCATTCACTCCTTATGGTCAGGAAGGTTACGCCTACACTCGCCTGGGCATGGAGCTTCACTTTCCGCTCATGCTCTCAAATAGCGCAACGATCTATCCGCTCATCTTTGTTGAAGCGGGAAATGCTTGGACCAGTGTTAAGAACTTCAACCCGTTTGACCTGAAACGCTCCGCCGGCGTGGGAGCCCGCATCTATCTGTCAATGATTGGTATGATGGGTATTGACTGGGGTTATGGTTTCGATAAGGTTTACGGCACAAAGGGTGGCAGCAACTTCCACTTCGTGCTCGGACAGGAATTCTAAGATAAGTGTTAAGTGATAAGTGTTAAGTGTTAAGTGATAAGTGTTAAGT
>ERZ842401.1251-NODE-1251-length-36903-cov-16.940675_pt1 | contig 36903 bp, 30 predicted proteins | sample MGYA00521270_ERZ842401 | MGnify/ENA primary metagenome ERZ842401 (study PRJEB31892, sample SAMEA3878208) | bioreactor metagenome | biome: Moose rumen | place: Sweden | collected 2011-10 | study: EMG produced TPA metagenomics assembly of the PRJEB12797 data set...
CGAAGGCCGCATGCGCCCGGCTCCCTTTATCCGCCGCATTGTCAGCACCTACCGCCAGGCCATTGACGCCTATATCGCTGACCCCACGGGCTGGCAGCCGGATGAAGAAGGCTGGAAGAGCCTTTATGAAAACCGCGCCCGTGACTTTACGACCACCTTTGCCTTCGGTTCCCCGGATAAAAAGGACATTGGCTTTGACGGCACGCGTGAACCGCGTTTCTTCAGCGACGCCGTCAAAGAAGCAGGTTTTCAGGATGAAATCTTAAAACAGGAACGCGATATTGACAAGTCAAATGACGACCACCGTACACTGAGCGTCCGCGTAAATACCCTAGGCGCGGCAAAGGCCGTTATCGACAACGGGGCTGATATCGTCTATGTCGGCGGCGAAGCCTTCCGTCCGCATAAGCCTTGGAGCCTAAAGGACTTTGCCGATATTATCGCCTACAGCAAGGGCCGGGCAAAAATTATCATCAACACGCCGCGTACCACCATGCGCCGTGAATGCGGAGAACTCGAGCAGTTCTTCACCTCCCTGAAACAGCAGGAACTCAAAGCCGACGGCATTATGGTCAGCAACTTAGGCTCCCTGAAGCTGGCCAAGCGCCTGACAAACCTGCCCGTTCAGGCTGATGTATCCTTCAACCTCTTCAACCATCTGGCAGCCAAGTTCTTGAAGGAAAACGGCCTGACCATGGGAACGGCTTCCTACGAGCTCTCCTTCGAACAGCTGCGCGAAATCGTGGAAAGCTCCGAACTGCCCATCGAAGTTGTCGTCCATGGCTCCTACGAGTCCATGATTTGCGACCATAATATTCCGGGCATGAGCCTGCCGTTCTTCAACGAACTCAGCAATCCCGAAGTTCTTGACCGCCATTACGCCCTGCTCGACAAAGCCGGCGAAAAACACTCCCTGCGCATTGACCAGTTCGGCCGCAACCATATCTACTTTGCCAAGGACCTCTGCCTCTATCCGTACCTTTCCAAGTTTAACGGCTTAGGCGCTTACCGCATTGAGGCGCAGGACTACACGCCCGAATTTGCCGGCATGGTCACTCGTATTTACCGCACGGCACTCGATAACCTCGCGGCCGGCAAAGAGGCCTTCCACGCTGACGACCTCGAAACGCTCAAAAAAGGCCCACGCGAACTGGGGCTTGGCACCTACCGTTTCCGCCGCAGCCGCAACTCCATCTAACCTAATTATTTTTGAGGAGAGGGAAATATGGAAAGCAAAAAATTTATTGGCCCTGAGTCCATTATCGCCAAAAAGAAAAAATACATCATGCCCTGCTTAGGTCATTTCTACAAGAAACCGGCCCAGATGGTCAAAGGTTCCATGCAGTACCTTTGGGACAGCACGGGCAAGAAATATCTGGATATGTACGCCGGCGTCTCTGTCATGAACTGCGGCCACTGCAATCCGGAAATTCTGGAAAAAATGAAAGCCCAGATTGACGAACTGCAGCATGTCTGCAACATCTACCTGACGGAAAACTTCGTGAACCTCGCGGAAAAACTGGCAGAAGTCACCCCGGGTGACCTGCAGAAATCCTTCTTCTGCTCCACGGGTTCTGAGGCCACGGAAGGTGCCTTCCTGCTGGCCTCCGTCTACACGGGCAACAGCGAAATCATCGCCCTGCGCCACGGCCTGCACGGCCGCACCAAACTGGGCATGAGCGTCACCGGTCTTACCATGTGGCGCACGGACCCCAATCCTGTTGGCGGCATTCACTTCACTCCCAACCCGAACTGCTACCGCTGCCCCATGAACAAAAAGTTCCCGGAATGTGATTACGCCTGCGCCAATGCCATTGAGGATTTGATTAAATCCTCCACCTCCGGCCATCCCGGTGCCTTTATCGCCGAAACCATTCAGGGCAATGCCGGCTGCGTAGTGCCGCCAAAAGGCTACTTCAAACGCGTCAAGGAAATACTTGACCAGTACAACACCCTGCTGATTATTGACGAAGTGCAGACGGGCTTTGCCCGCTCCGGCAAGATGTTTGCCATCGAAAATTATGATGTCGTGCCCGATATCATGTGCATGGCCAAGGCCCTGGGCAATGGCGCGCCGATTTCCGCCTTTATCTCCACGGCCAAGATTGCCGATACCTACACCCGTCCCGGGGCCTCGACACTCGGCGGCAACCCGGTATCCTCCACCACGGCTATGGCGGTGCTCGACTATATCGCCGAACACAAACTCATGGAAAACGCACAGGCCCGCGGTGAACAGCTCAGAAACGGCCTGCGTGAGCTACAGCAGAAACATCCCGTTATCGGTGATGTGCGCGGCCTCGGCCTCATGGACGGCGCAGAGTTCATTCACGCTGACGGCAGTCCGGCACCGGAAATCCTCGATGACGTACTCGAAACGCTCAAAGACCGCGGCTTTATCATCGGCAAGAACGGCGTGGACCGCAATGTAATGGCTTTCCAGCCGCCCCTCGTCATCACCGAAGAAAATGTCAACGACGTCCTCAATGCCTTGGATTTGGTGCTGACAGAAAAGAAACTCTAATGTTAATACCAGCTTGACAAGTCAAGCTGACATATCAAAAAGACCTTGACCAGTCACTGACCGGTCAAGGTCTTTTTATTGCTTATTTATCAGCCCTTACGAGCATTCTTAGCGTTACGGCCGCGAACGGTGCGGTCAAGGATAGTCTTGCGCAGGCGGATATGTTCCGGCGTTACTTCTACCATTTCATCATTGTTGATGTATTCGATAGCCTGTTCCAGGGACAGAATCCGCGGCGGCGTCAGGCGGATAGCCTCATCAGAGGAAGACGTACGCATGTTGGATACGTTCTTCTTCTTGCAGGGGTTGATGTCGATATCGTTATCGCGGGAGTTTTCGCCCACAATCATACCTTCATAAACCTGTTCGCCCGGCTCGATGAACATTACACCACGGTCCTGCAGGGAGAAGATACCATAACCGGTGGTTTCGCCCTGTTCGAAAGCAACGAGGGAACCGCGCGTACGGCCCGGAATATCGCCCTTGTACGGAGCATAGCCATGGAATACATGGTTCATGATACCGTTACCCTTCGTGCTGGTCAGGAGTTCAGAACGGAAACCAATCAGGCCGCGGGCCGGAATGGTGAATTCGAGGCGCATGTAACCTGCCGTCTCCGTCATGTTCGTGAGCTCAGCCTTACGCGTGCCCAGACCTTCCATAACAGCGCCCATGTATTCCTGCGGCACTTCGATGGTCAGGTTTTCGATAGGTTCACAGAGCTGGCCATTGATGGTCTTGTAAACTACTTCCGGCTTACCAACCTGCAGCTCATAACCTTCACGGCGCATGGTTTCGATAAGAATGGACAGATGGAGTTCACCACGGCCGGAAACCTTGAACACATCGGCAGAATCCGTTTCTTCGACCTTCATGGCTACGTTAGTCTCGATTTCCTTGTAGAGACGGTCACGGAGGTGACGAGAAGTTACGAACTGACCTTCACGGCCGGCAAACGGGCTGGTGTTAACACCAAAAGTCATGGACAGTGTCGGCTCATCGATATTGATGGTCGGCAGAGCCTCCGGATTTTCAGCGTCAGCTACGGTGTAACCGATGGATACATCACCGAGGCCCGTCAGGGCAACGATTTCACCCATGCCTGCAGCCTCGCTCTCCACGCGCTGCAGGCCCTGATAAGTGAATACCTTACCGATTTTAGCCTTCGTTTCCTGGTCGCCATTGATGATGGCTACATTCTGGTTCGGCTTAGCCGTACCGCGAATGATACGGCCGATAGCTACACGGCCGACAAAGGAATCAGATTCGAGCGTCGTTACCATCATCTGCAGCGGTGCGTCCGGGTCACCATGCGGAGCCGGGATTTCCTTGACGATGGTTTCCATCAGCGGCTGGAGATTGTCATTGTCATCATCCATGCTGTACTTAGCTACACCATCACGTGCCGTAGCATAGATAACCGGGAAGTCGAGCTGGTCATCGTCAGCGTCGAGTTCCATGAAGAGTTCGAGAACTTCATCATAAACATCATCTACACGCTGGTTCGGCTTATCAATCTTGTTGATAACAACGATAGGTTTCAGTTTCTGCTCCAAAGCCTTGCGCAGCACGTACTTCGTCTGGGGCATCGGACCTTCAAAGGCATCAACGAGCAGGACAACGCCGTCAACCATGTTGAGAACACGTTCAACTTCGCCGCCGAAGTCAGCATGGCCCGGGGTGTCAACGATGTTGATTTTTACATCATTGTACATAACAGCCGTGTTCTTGGACAAAATGGTGATACCGCGTTCACGCTCGATATCGCCGGAGTCCATCACGCGCTCAGCTACCTGTTCATTGGAACGGAATACATGACTCTGCTTGAGCATTGCATCTACCAGCGTCGTCTTACCATGGTCAACGTGGGCGATAATTGCAATGTTTCTCAGCTTTTCATTGGTCGTCATACTCATTCTTTGTAATATGCCTCCTAATTTATAAAACAAGAAAGGATACAAATAACTGTATCCCCTTCAACTCAACATAACATATAAATATTAGCGTAAGGAGCCCCGCCTGTCAAGCAAATGTTACGGCCACGCCAAAAAAATCCTTTTGCTAAAAATATTAGTTTTTCAATCATTTTTACGAAAATTTTGTTATAATGTTATGTGGGGACTTTTTAATGCAGTTTTATCTTCATTATTTAGAGGGGAGGTACATCACTGTTTCCCCAAAAGCAGTGATATGTATTTATGACTAAACAAAAAAAACTGGGCATAATTGCCAATGATGAATGGCTGGCTCCCTACGAGGAGGCCATCAAAGGACGCCACGACCACGCTGTATGGAAAATCAATCAGCTCACCCAGAACGGCAAGCGTACCTTAAGCGACTTTGCTACGGGCCATCTGTACTACGGCCTGCATAAACAGGGACGCGGCTGGGTGTTCCGTGAATGGGCACCAAACGCCCTGGCCATTTACCTTATTGGCGATTTCAGTGACTGGCAGGAAAAAGAGGAATTTAAATGCCGTCACATTCCCGGTACCGGCGACTGGGAACTTGTCATTCCGGCCGGCAAAATCAAGCACAAAGACCTGTACAAAATGAAAGTCCATTGGCGCGGTGGCGAAGGAGAACGCATTCCTGCCTGGGCCACCAGAGTGGTGCAGGATGAAGAGACAAAAATCTTCTCCGCGCAGGTTTGGAACCCTCGGAACAAACACACCTGGCATGATGAAAAATTCAAGCCTGACACTGCACCGCTGCTCATTTATGAATGCCATGTCGGCATGGCACAGGACGCAGAAAAAGTCGGCTCCTATAAGGAATTCACCAAAAATATCCTGCCGCGTGTAAAGGCTGACGGCTATAACTGCATTCAGATTATGGCCATTCAGGAACACCCCTACTACGGCAGTTTCGGTTACCATGTCAGCTCCTTCTTTGCCGCCAGCAGCCGCTGCGGTACGCCTGAAGACCTCAAGGAACTCATTGACACTGCTCACGGCATGGGGCTGGCCGTCATCATGGATATCGTCCACAGCCACGCCGTCAAGAACGAAGTGGAGGGCCTTGGCAATCTCTGTGGCGACCCCAACCAGTTCTTCTATCCCGGCGACCGTCACGAACACCCGGCCTGGGACAGCCTCTGCTTTGACTACGGCAAGGACGATGTACTGCACTTCCTGCTGTCCAACTGCAAATACTGGCTGGAAGAATTCCATTTCGACGGTTTCCGTTTCGACGGCATTACCTCCATGCTTTACTACAGCCATGGCTTGGGCGAAGCCTTTATGAGCTACGGCGACTACTTCAACGGCCATCAGGACGACAACGCCATCTGTTACCTGACGCTGGCCAACAAGCTGATTCACGAAATCAAGCCCCATGCCATCACCATTGCCGAAGATGTCAGCGGCATGCCGGGACTGGCCACCAAGTTTGAGGATGGCGGCTTTGGCTTTGACTACCGTCTGGCCATGAACGTGCCGGATTACTGGATTAAGACCATCAAAGAAAAGAAGGATGAAGATTGGAAACCATCCAGCATTTTCTGGGAAATGACCAACCGCCGGGCCGATGAAAAGACCATTTCCTATGCCGAAAGCCATGACCAGGCGCTCGTGGGCGACAAGACCATCATTTTCCGCCTGATTGACGCAGACATGTACTGGCACTTCTCCAAGGACAACCGCAACTTCATGGTAGACCGCGGCATTGCCCTGCACAAGATGATTCGCCTCGTCACGGCATCCACCATCAACGGCGGCTACCTGAACTTCATGGGCAACGAGTTCGGCCATCCCGAATGGATTGACTTCCCCCGTGAAGGCAACGGCTGGGGCTACAAATACGCTCGCCGCCAGTGGCACCTGGTAGACGATAAAAACCTCTGCTATCACTTCTTAGGTGATTTCGACAGGGAAATGCTCGCCACCCTCAAAACCGTGAAGAATATCCAGAAACAGCCGGTGGTGGAAATCTGGCATAACGACGGCGACCAGGTACTGGCCTACAGCCGTGGCGATTTGATATTCGTGTTCAACTTCTCCCCCACCCAGTCCTTCCCGGATTACGGTTTCCTCGTACCCAAAGGCAGCTACAAGGTGGTACTCAATACCGATGCCAAAGAATTCGGCGGCAACGGCCTGGCTGACGACAGCGTCATCCACAAAACCAACTTCGACCCCCTTTACGAAAAAGACGGCAAAGAGTGGCTGAAAATCTACATCCCAGCTCGCAGCGCCGTGGTGTTGAAGAAAAAATAATATTTTGCCTAAAAACCGACGCTGTGATGAAATGCGAAAACATTTTATCACAGCGTCTTTTTGTGCAATTTTATAATTCTATATAAAAAAAACAATATTTATATGTCTATACCTCCTTATAAAATCATGTAAATATAAACATATTATTGACATATATATAATATGCTGTTATAGTTGTCTAAGTAAAGAAAGGATGGTTATATGACAAGTCAAAAACTTTGGACTCGTAATTTTCTGGCTCTGATTGCTGCCAACGGCTTTCTGTTTGCCAGCTTTCATTTTCTGCTGCCTACAATAACCATATATGCGTCCGGCCTTGGTGCAACTGGTCTGCAGATTGGCCTTATCGGCGGCATCTTTGGTTACTCCGCTATTTTTATCCGCTTGTTTACCGACACAGGGGTGCGCGCCTTCGGCAAGAAGAACTGTCTTTATGCCGGTTTGGTGCTTTGTATTTTAGCGACTCTGGCCTACCTGCTGCTTGATAACCCCAATGCCATAATCTTTGCCAGAGTCATCCACGGTCTGGGCTTTGGCCTTTCCACCACCTTTGCCGCCGCCATTGCCGCAGATGTAATCCCTGCCGCCCGCCGTGGTGAAGGCATTGGCTATTTCGGCATGGGCAGCACCATTGCCATGGCCATGGCTCCGGCGTTAGGCTTGTGGCTGTTGTCAGAAAGCGCTGCCAGTCTTTTTCTCTCTTCCATCGGCGTCAGCAGCATGGCTATCCTGATGGCATGGCTCTGCAAAAATAAAGGCACCGTTTCCGAGCTGCCTCCAACGCCGCCCCTGCATTCTTCCATCCGCAACCGCTTGTGCGAACATGGTACCGCAGGGCCTTCCCTACTGACGATTTTATTTGGAGCCGGTTACGGCAGCGTAAATACCTTTATCGCTATGCTGGCCGCAGAAAAATCCATAGATAATGCCGGACTGTTCTTCGTCGTGGGGACCTTGTTCGTCTTTATCTCCCGGCCTTTCGGCGGCCGTCTGCTCGATAAGCATGGTGCTTTTGCCGTAGTTCTTCCCGGCGCCGTTTCCTATCTCATCGCTCTGGCACTTATCGTCAATGCCCAGACCTTGACCGGCCTGCTCACGGCTTCCGTATTCTATGGCCTTGGCGCCGGCGCCCTGCTCCCTGCCCTGCTGACCTGGATGCTCAACCGCGTGCGCACCGACAGGCACAGTACCGCCAGTGCCACCTTCTACAATATGCTGGACATAGGCACCAGTACCGGCCTTATCCTTTTGGGAACCATTGCCGGAAATATCGGTTATACCAATATGTTCTACTGCGTGCTGGGGATTATGGCGCTGTTCCTCATTCTCGCCATAATTCAATACTATTACCGTCCGCAGGCAGAATTTAACGAACTTAATGATGCCTAAAAAAGGTAAGCACCCTATGAAAAGGTGTATGTAATCGACTCTAATTCACAACCACCACTTCAAGTGTTGGTTTAACCTAGCCCTATAAGGGCAATTACTTGCACGCCTAAAAGGCGGGCATCGCAAGCACTGTTACCTGCTAGCTTCTAAAAGAAGCGTTTCTTAGGTTGGTCTTCCGCTTTTGCGTAGACTTCCTGCTCTGCGATGTACTTCTTTATTGCTTCTTCTGTCACATTTCCTACTGTCCCCACAAAATAACCTCTTGCCCAGAATGCTTTATCCCATTTGCCATACAAATCTGGATGCATATCGTGAATCATCAGGGCACTTTTGCCTTTCAAATACCCTACGAATTTAGACACTGCTATTTTCGGTGGAATGCTTACGCATAGGTGCACATGGTCGATGCATACTGCTCCGGATACTATTTCGATGTTCTTGTATGCGCATAGCTTTGTTATTGCTTCTTTTACGTCAACCCGTATTTTTCCATATAGCACCTTACGTCGATACTTTGGGATAAACACTATGTGATACTGGCACTCCACTTTGCATGTGCTAAACTTAAACTGTCCATTTGGACACCCCCATGTTAATGATTTGGCTTGCGACACCATAATCATTCTATCATGGGGGTTAAATTCTACTGGGGACACATTACCATTTACTCCATTCTCCCCAGCATAGCTGGGGGATTATGATAGTCATTTATTATTTTCATTATACCAATTTATAATGTTTTTAATCCATTCAATATACATTTTTCTTACCTCATCTTCGGTTATACTCTTACTAACATTGTGCTCCTTAACATAATTTACAAGCCGATTAAAATCATCTCTATGTTTGATACAATCACAAATATCTGTCAAATTAGATTTATTCCTAATTCTTTCTAAATCTTCTTCTATAAACGGTGAAATTATGTACGCACGGTGTTCATAACCGATCCGTAGACAATCATGTAAATAAACAGAAATATTTGATAAACGAGGTACTTCTTTTACAGCTAATGCTTGCCAATCACACGAGGCCATTAAAATTATACGTGGAGTATCAAATATAGTTTTATTTATTAAATTCTTAGAACGTGCAGACAATTTAGGTAATTGGCAGGTATGTCCATCCACCTTCTCACTACATTTTGCTACCAAGTACATTCTGTGAGGTGACTGTACCTCTTTCAAAATCCACTCCTTCACATATAAACGATTAAAATTAATTAAATTTCTCAAATAATACCAATCATATAGTATATTTACATCATCAAGCAAATCACTCAATAAATCATTTATTAGCTCACTATCATTTTTAGTATTATCAGTATATATATAATGATTATCACGAATATAAAAATATATATCTCTTCCATTCCTTAAATTGATTATCAAGTCAGATAACAAAGTCTTGTTGTTTACAAAATTACCCGAATCATCTTTTCTAAAAGTACCAATAGAAAATGATGATTGTCGTAGTACGTTTTCAGGTATTATACAACTCTTATCATTTAAAAATTCACTCCAAACAATAGCACATAGCAACACCGTATTATATATATGATCACTCTCTCCACTAGCTCGTTTAATAATCTTTGGAATCCATTTTTTTGCAATTTTTCCAATGTCATTATCAATTATCATACTGAGTCCTTCAATCTTCTCATCCTTGATATTTTCCCTGTTTAATGTAAGATAATCTTTAGCTGAAAATCCTTCCAATGAAATCGCACCACAAACGATTTTAGAAATATTTCTCAAAACTCCTTGATGAAATATACTACTATCTACATGCATGCCTTTAAATAAAAGTTTTATCCTTTGAATACCTCTGAAATCAGGGTCCAAAGTCAACTGATACAAAACAGAGTTGCTCATGTTATAAGCAATACAAGATTGTAATTCATCATCAAAACAAATTGTCAGATTATCGCCTTTATCTATTTCTCCATTCAACCTGTAAAACAAAGACTCCTTATCCTTACAATTTTCATTTTCAGTTTGACAATATCTAATCGGAATTTTATGTTCAAGAATAATCTTATTATCTACTTTCAAATGAATAATAACAGGAAATAAGCCGCTATCTACATCATCTATAATACACTGATACAGATAATAGAGTTTTATCAATAATAAACGGTATTCCGAATCAAAGCAAAAAGGATCCATTGTATGAATTTGTTGGGCAAAAAACGATCCCAATGAATAATGATAAGACTTAAAATATTTTTTAGGAATAAAGAAAGTAAATTTACTTCCTGGCAACGTCGGAACTGCGTAATCTTTATCCTGATATGAAATACGTCCTTCATTACTCTTAGATCGAAAGACAATATGCTTTGGCGTATCATTAATAGGTGTTGTATCACATATCAACGTATCTGTTAGCTGAAAAACAGACTGTAGACCAAGTCCAAATTCCCCCGTTGGACGAAGCCATTCTGGCATATCTTTTATCGTTTTACGCCAAACCGCATTAGCAGACCAACTCCTTGCAACTTCCTCCATAGAATGCAACCGTTCTTCATTTATACCAATCCCATGATCCTTTACTGTAATATAAAAACCAGGTTCCTGACCATCAACCTCTAAATACTTAATTTCAACCTCAATGGGAAATTCTTTAAAAATCTCCTCGTTTATCTTAAACGGAGCCAAATTCTTATCCGTTGCAAAGACCTTTTGTTTCTCATACTCTCCTGCTAGTATTCCATACCACAAACGTAACTTTGATGCATCTATCGCATTCTGAATTAACTCTCGAAAGCAAGAGAACTGATTCTTATATATGTTCGCTCCCTCAAGTAATTCAAAAATTGCTTCATTGCTGAAGTTGAAGTGTCGAAGTACATCCCCATGTAATGGTTTACCATTCAGCTTGAGGTCTTTATATGCTAATGAAGGAGCCGTTCCAAAACCATCTGGAACAATATCATTCCATTTTAATGCCAAGTTATCTAACTCATGCTGAATCATTGCAATCCAGCGACTGGTTACTTCAAATCCTTCTTCCGTTGGGCAATCAGCACCTATTTCGATACGATTCCCTTTAACCAGAAAATGCTTTATAGATGCATGTTTTTCTCGATTACTTATGGTTGAGCCTGGAACCTCACCATATAGCAGATAAGCATCCTCATCAAATCTACCATTATCCATATCCAACAAGTCACCTAAGCGAAGAAGGCATGCCACACGTCGTGGATAAACTATATCATCATGCTGTCCCACTCCGTTTGCTTCCATTCTTAGTTCGAAAATTCTCTCAAACGGCTCGCCATGCAAAAATGCTACGTCACCGAGCAAAGACAAAAGCCGTTCATGAACAAAGCGATTAAACGATAAATCAAACCGAATACATAGTTCCTCTCCATTTATAATTGCACGCCCACGCTTTGGATGAATTGAACGAAAATAATCTGCAGATAGCAGTATGGCAGCCCACTTTATATCCAGTGGCCAATCTTTTGCTACTTCAGCTTTTTTAAGTTTATCCCATTTATTTCCAACGAACCAGTCTGCGTATTCTCTCAATTCTCTTTTCGATGAGTCCAACTGAATATTGTGCAGATATTCTTGGAACTCGTTAGATTGCCATGTTTTATGCATAATCTCATCCTGCACTAACATGCCAAAGTCATGCGTATACGCACTCATCAAAATAAGCCATGTCTCAGTTGGCTTAATCATTAAAATACGTTCTTCCCCTAATACCGCCTCTATTTGCCGAATAATCGCCTCAGAGTGTGACTCATCATGCAAGCTATAATGCGGAAAAATTTTAGCAATATTCCTTAATATTCTCGGTAAATCCGCCTTTGCGATTTTCCATGCGGCGTATAAATGCTCATAGATAGGATCTATTTCTTGAAATGCAGCTAGATGCCGCTCTAAAGTCAAGGGTGCATCCATATACATAATATCATCTCCTTTTTGAAATTGCTTTTATATATCGAACTTTCTGTGAATTTTAGATATTGTAACACTCTTTGAGTGCTACGTAATATATCATCTACACTAAATATGACCGTGTCATAGTATAAGTACACTTCTCGTTCAGGCTTCTATACACAATTAATATGAAACACAGGACAATTTTCGTTTACTTTTATGCGATGCCCATCTTATGTTTCAGCGTTTACTGCAATTCACACTGAAATTTATGTTATTTTGAATGGCCAGCATATTAAGGCATTCAAAATAGACATTTTTCCTCATCGTCTTGCTGCGGTACATCATGGTACTAACCGCTGATTCACAAAATACAACTAAACAAGTATATTTCATGACCTCGCCCATGTTACTATAAAATTATAACATGTATTTTGTGTATTAACAAGAGTATTTATCTAGTCAGTTCATACTTACCCTGCATAATTCCACACAACCGAAATTTTTTTACCATCAACAGCAAGATACTGACATTCATTCTACAAGTGACATTTCGCACGCCCCACTCTCCTCCTTGTCATGTCCTTTATCATCAAGCGTTCCTCTTTTATCAAGCCAGCCTGCCAAATAACAATTACAGTTATACCCATTGACAATGCCCCTATGACTACATCTGATATAAATGTCCCATCATTAAATATATTATCCAACGTATAAACAAAAGCCACTACCAATATTGTTACTCTGCCACATTTTAAATACGCATTTCCCATTGATTGCCAGCTGTATCCTGCAATCTTATGCGCTAGCAGCGGTTTTATAACCAGCCCTAACATAGCATAGTTAAATATTAGTAGATAACTTACTACCAAAGGAGAATAGCCACAGCTAAACAACCAATAATACAATGGAAACAGGAAGGAACCAAACGTTGGACTGATTAAAGCATTTTCTTTCAATCTGCCTTTGGCATACAAAGCCGTATACAGCGAAGTGTCAAAAACGGCAAACAAACTTTGCACCATGCTGAACTGCAAGAATGGCACTGCATATTCAGGAACTTCAGCCAACCACAAGGAAAGTAACGGCTCAGCTAAAAGGATTATCGGCACAGCCAGTACCAGCATCAAATAATAAGAAAAATACATCGACCGCAAGAGCAACCGCCGAGAACCCTCCACATCACCTGCCGCCAACCTTTTCACAATTTGCGGATTAGCTGCTGTACGAAAATTATTCAAAAATTGTTGTGCCGCATTGCTAACTTGTAAAGCAATAACCCGCGCAGCAACCACCACAGGTGAAAAGAATGAATTAAGCAGCAACAATGTCCCCTGATTCATTAAGGCAATCGCTACCGCCGCAAACATACTCCAACTGGAAAATGCTCCCACTTCTCGCAAAATTGACAAATCAAGATGTTTCTTCTGATAATGACTCTCCTCATAATGCCGGTAACAATATATTCGATACATTCCCATGATCGATAACTGTACCAGACATACCAGTAAAGCATATATCTCTAATCTATGTGCAGGGACTACCATGATAATTGCAGCAATACCCAGTTTTAATACGACCTCTATCAATGACACATAAGCATATATCTTCAGCTGTTCATGGGCGATAATCACAGCCATATAGGGAATCTGTGTCATACTCATCAAGGCAGTCACTATGGATAATTGAAAAACAATCATAACTGCTATATACTTATCTGCTAACAATAAAAAATGCTGACTAATATACCACAGGCCACCTGCTTCAGCTAATAATGCCACCAGCAAAGCTATAGCAAAATGTGCCAGCAACAACGTAGAAAACATTTTATGCAGTCTTTCTGTCATGCCTTTACCAAGCTCAAAGGTTAAAAAACGTGATGACCCCGTACTTAGCGCATTATTCAAGAAAGCCAACATACCTACAATGCCGCCAACTGCCTGATATATACCATAATCCTCTACACCAAGAGCTATCAATGTAATCCGCACCGTGTACAGCGACACCGCCATTACACAAAACATACGGAAATACAGGAACATGGTATTTTTTGCTATTCTTGAACCACTGCTCAAAATCTCATTCCTTCAATCAAAGTATCGTAAAATCGCAATTATCGGGATCATAACGCAAGCGGGAATTGATATTAATACCATCTATCTGCGTCATTTCCTCATCTGTCAACGAAAAGTCAAAAATTCCCAGATTTTCCTGCTGATGCTTAGGATTCAATGTCCGCACAACCGGAACAATGCCATTCTGCACATGCCAACGCAAAACGACCTGCAGAAATGTCTTGCCATACTTCTCCGCAATACGCTTCAGTATCGGCAACCTCACCAGCCGATCATCAAAGCGGGCAATAGGCGTATAAGCCTCTGGTTGTATTCCATGCGCCTTACAATAATCAATCAATGACTTCTGCGTAAATAACGGATGAATTTCAAACTGGTTAATCAACGGTTTTTCCTCCGTCAGCGCAAACAGTTTTTCCATATGATGGGCATGACAGTTAGCGACTCCCAAGGTCTTTACATAGCCATCCCGATACAGTTCTACCATCGCCTGCCAAGTGTTTTCATAACGATCCGTCACCGGCCAATGAAACATTAAAATATCAATATAATCCGTCCCCAACCCTTTCAGTTGCCGGAAAAACTCCTGTTTTACAGCATCCTTCCCTTTGAACTGTGCCCCGTTGCTGACACGGGTGGTCAGTAACAATTCATTACGAGGAATGCCACTAAGTACAATACCTTTTCGTACCAAACTGCCATCACCATAAGACGCCGAATAATCAATCAGACGAAATCCTTGCTTTATGGCACTGGCTACCGCTGCTACATAATCCCTTTCCTGCCCCGGACGGCGAATCAGTTTGTTATATGCACGATACGGGATTGAACGCAGCCCTTTCTGTGGCCGCCGATACGCCACATTCGGCGTGTATCCGCAACCACCTGGACCAAATCCAATCATTGGTAAATTCATACCATTAGGCAATTTTATATACTCCAAGTTCACACCACCTTAAAAGAACAACTCACACCCAGCCCAGCTGAGCCCAACACCAAAACCGGCAATCGCCACCTTATCGCCCTGCTTGACAGCCTGTTCATCCCAGGCATCCTTCAATGCAATGGGAATTGTACTGGACACCGTGTTGCCGATATTTTCCATATTGATATACATTTTCTGCTCATCAATCTTCATCTTCTGCCGCAAAAAATCCAGCATATAACGATTGGCCTGATGCAGGACAAACAAATCCATCTTATCCAGACTGTCATTATTCTTCTGCATAACTTCCGCCATCAGTTCCGGCACAGCCTTTAGTGTGAAGGAAAAAATATCTGAACCATCCATAAAGATATTATCCGGATTCTCAATCGACTTACCTTCCACGTGATTTTCCGCACCAAAATTTGACCGTGCTCCGCCATTTGGCACAATCAGGTCATTTGCCCCGCTGCCATCGGTACCAAAGGCAAATTCACCGATGCGCGCCCTGCCCTCTGACGATACAAGAGTCGCACTGGCACCATCTCCGAAAATAGTACGGTTACCTTTATCACCGAAATGAATATATTTATTGTAGGTTTCCGCTGTGAGCAACAGAACATTCTTAGCCATGCCACCAACCACTAAACCTTTGGCTAAAGCCAGACCATACACATAACCGGAACAGCCTAAATCAAAATCCAAAGCTCCCGCACCGGTCTTCAGCCTCAGTCTGTCCTGTAAAATACAAGCACTAGGTGGCAGCTTGTAATCAGCGCTTTGCGTACACAGGAGAACAAAATCAATATCCTCCTGCGATACGCCCTGTGAAAATAGTTTTCGTGCCGCTTTTTCTGCCATATCTGTTGCAGTTTCATTATCTGCGGCCACATGGCGCTGACGAATTCCTACTTTCCGAAAAATCTTTTCGGCTGACCACTCAGGAAATTCTGCTGCCAGTTCATCATTAGTTACGATTTTTTCCGGCAAATAATAGGCAATATCTTTAATATAAGCTTCCATCAGCCTTTCAGCTCCTGTACACGGTTAAAGAGATCTTCAATCGTTTCTGCTTCACGTATATCCTTGCCGCTGACCGTCACACCATACTCTTTATCAATCATGGCAATTACGGTAAGTGCCGTCAGGGATTCCCATTCTTCCAATGCCTTGAATTCCGTATCCGGAGCAAACTCACTTGCATCCGTGTCATAGAACTGTTCTGCCATGTTGTTTACAAATTCTTTAATATCCATCATTATCTTCTCCTTTTAATATAAAAAATCATTGTATAGTATAGCCGCCATCTACGACTAAACTTGCACCTGTAACAAAACTTGCAGCATCCGACAAAAGATAAACCATCGCATAAGCCACTTCCTCCGGCCTGCCATAGCGTTTCAATGGATACTTCTTAGCATCCTCAGCCAGTTGTTCTTCCGTTATTTCACGGCCAATAATGTTCGTGTCAATCATGCCTGGTAACACTGCATTTACACGAATTTTGCGTTTAGCAAGTTCCAGCGCTGCTGCTTTTACAAAGCCACTTACAGCTCCCTTGGTGGCAGCATACATTGAGCCACCAAGGGAGGCGACAATATTGCCGCCCACCGAAGAAGTGAATACCACGGAAGCATTCTTCTTCAGTTTCCGCTCTTTTGTCAAAGCCGAAGTCAAAAGAATCGGCGCTTCTGTATTGATTGCCAGTATTCTGCCCAATCTATCCGGTTCAATGAATTCGATGGGCAAAATATCTGCCATCCCCGCATTATTGACCAAGCCATCCAAAGTTTCCACTTCTGAGGCAAGCTTGGCAACGTTTTCCGGCTGAGCCAAATCCATTGCCATAAGCTGATGACCTTCACCTTCCATAGCTGCCAAAGTTTCCTGTAACCGCTTCACATTACGGGCTGTTATAATAACCTTTGCCCCCATACGACTGCATTCTATAGCCGTTGCGCGACCAATGCCTGAAGATGCACCTGTTACAAGAATCGTCTTTCCCTCCAAGGAAAAAGGATTATACATTGCAATTTCCTCCTGCTCAATACTTCCATTGGATGTCTTCATCTATTACCTTAGCGGGTGAACCAATAACCATGCTATGAGCAGGTACTCGCGATATTACAAATGATTTTGCGCCTACAATAGCCCCATTGCCCACATTTGCGCCCGGCATCAACGTACAGGATTCACAAAGCCATGCTTTCTCTCCTATATTTATAGGCCGGCTGTTCTTATACCCCTGACGGTTGATATAATGAGCACCATTATTGTCACGAATAGTTACATTACGCCCAATCTGTACGTCCTCAGCAATCTCAATCCTCTCGCCGCAAATAATCGTCAATCCAATATTCGCACCTGTCGCACCTAAAATCCGATTGCCAGCAAAAGACAATTCCGCATTTCTGAATATCTCAATATCACAACCATAGCCAATATTCACGTGACCATTAACTACCAAAGTTCCCCCTGCATCAATACACAAGCGGCTTTCCAGCCGACTGCCTGGGAATCTATCTTTGCTTCCGAAAATCATAAGACCTTTAATATCAATTTTAGCCTCAGAGGCTATATTGGTCACGCAATTCGTTCCAAATATAATTCCCTTTTGCTGGCATAAATTACGAATACCGCTATATTTTATCGTCTGATACAGTGCTTTGGGATGACAACGGGTAACAACTAAAATACGCTTGATAAAAGCTGCTTTTCTCCACATATATTTCAACAGCTGCTTAACGCGCTGTTTGAGTGTTAAATCCGGATGCTTGATATATTTTTCTGCTAATTCTATAAAATTCATAGTTTCCACATCACGGAAAAATTCTTCCCTATTGACACGAGGTGGATCCAGTGGCTTAACCAACGCTTGATTTCCTGCCAGTATCGTTTGAAAAGGCATATTTATTGCCTTGATTTTTTTCTGTATTTTATCAAAATATGCCTGTCCTTTCAGAGAATTAACCATTACTAAAGATGTCCCTAAGTTTTTCTCCAATTCCTGATTATATTTTTCAATCCCCCAAAAATCTGCAAGAGTGATATCGGCCATACGAGGAAAGCCTTTGAACTGGCATTCATAGCATGATGGACGGCAATAAGCATTCGTCTGTAAGTATCCTCTAGTAAAATTACTAACCTGCCCGGTTTCAAAGAATTCACGTCCATCCGCCAGCCGCACCTTCTGTGTCAGATTTCGCCAGCCATATTCCTTGGACTTAGCTTTAGCAAAGACCACCTTGGAACCATATCGGTCTTCAAACGACTGCAAATATTTCTGCCAAATTTTGGGCGAATTTACTCCACGACAGATAAAATCAACAATGATAAGATTTTCATAATCCTTGCCCAGATACGCCCGCATTGCTGCCATCTGACATGGAGTCCCACATATCAGCACCTGCTCGCCCACAGTCAGAAGGCGCTTTACCTCTTTATAAAATCCTTCTGCATTACTTTGCAGATACTTGGAGCTTCTAAGACGTGGTAAGTCTTTTTTGTCCGCAGATATAAACTGACTGACCGATAAATCCTCATTAAATACCGCTCCGCCTACAAATCCATGTTGGCGATACATCTGCTCAGCCAATGCTGAGAACAATCCTCCAGAGGTACTGTCAAACACTACTTCCAGATTCTTATGCTCCGCTGCATAGCAAACAGACTCCGGCAAATCATTTTTCTTCAACTCATCGCTATGGAGCACCGGACAGGTTTTCTCGCACAGGCCACACTCTACACATTTTGACCGGTCAACCTGCGGATACCAAAAACCTTCGTTATCCCTCTCAAAAGATATCGCCCCTTTAGGACAAACATCCCCGCAAGCATTGCACCCACAGCACTCCGGCTTTCGCTCTATATGAATCAAGCTATCACACTCCTCGTATAAAAATAACCGCTGACTTCATAATTGAAATCAGCAGCTATCGCACAATAGTCTATTTTTTTTCCAAATACTTATTAAACATCTCCAGAGACTTTTCCCAGTCTTTATCATTCAAACGACCAAGGAAACTATACATCCGGTCAGGCTTTACAGTTGTAAACTTCCTGACTGCTATAATGGAAAAATAATCCCTCTACAATCATCATCCCACGGAGCCGGTTTCTGCCACGGGTCATCCTTCGGCATCAGCAAGTGTCCCTGACCGTCATGGATGCCATTCATCCGCGCCTTAGCAAAAATTGCTTTTCGATTTTTAACGATTTTATCCTATGCTACAATAGATCTCCACCTCCCAATTTTCTAAGCATATTATACCATCGCCACGTACTTTTAGCAGCACTAAGAAAGATGTCTGCGCTGATTTCAACTATGCAATTTTCAATGTACATATAGCTGTATCTAAGCCATCCCAAACGCTTGCCGCAGATATTCATCTGACCGCTTACGCTCTCTTGCCAGCACGTCGTCCACCTGCGACCAATCCGGAGCAGCGAGTGGATTATCAATGGCATAGCCGTTATTCTTCGTCCCACGCCGTGCTTCCAAACCGAAAAAACCTAAAAGCGTATCTATCCGGGACCCCATCTTTTCTTCCACCGCACTGCCAATACGATTGCAAACCACAAAAGGCGTGCGGAACAGGATGGAAAATACCGTCCCATGAAAGGAATCCGTGTACAAAAGCTTGGCATGTTCGATTGCCCAAAGGAATTCATCCGGCGAAGTTACATAATGTTCATAAACATCCTTATCTAAAATATTGACTACCGGCAGACCGGTTTCATTGGACAGCTTATCAACAACTTCAGGACGCTTCCCTAGAAAATAAGTCAAGATATAATTTTCACCATGATACCAGGCTGGCTGACGGCTGACTTTTCGCCATTCATCTGCTGTTAACAACAGTGTCGGATCTACGACTACCGGCACATCACGGCCAGAAAAGGATTTCACCATATCTGCACCGGCCTGCTCCCGCATGGAAATATGCGCCATTTCTGTTAATCCCTGCTTAAACATTTGCTTAACGTTTTCAGGAATATCCGGACTGGAAATACTCGCTGCATAAGCTATCCTTTTTTCCTTCGGTGTAAAAGTCAAGAAACAATGGTCCAAATCAGAAAAATACGGATTCCATACTTGGTCACTACCCACAACAAAATAATCGTAGGCAGTAGTAATCTTTGACAAATCATCGACACGCTTAATCCCAATATATCGGTCACACCATTCTTTAATGCGTCCTTGGCGAACCATTTCCATCCCATAATGATCGCAAAATAGTTGATTGCGAAATCCCCGATAGTTTAACAACCATTTAATTGGTTCTTTCCATGACCATTTATACCATGTATAAACGATAAAATTTTCTTGAGAGTGCCAAATACTATCCACAGTATCTGCATACTGCAAAAGTATATGTCTCAAAGCATAATTTTGCAGTACATTCCCATAATTAAAATACCCATCTAGCGTTATCTTACCTATCTTCAATTATATAAACTCCTCATCTAATAAGATACATACTTATCTTATTGCAGTTTTATATGCAAGTTTCATAATCGATATACTTTTCTTAATGCTTCTACTTTTTTTCAAAGTACGAATAAAAATACCAATTAGAAAATTCTCATCAATTACACCTTTAATCTGTCCATAGAATTTCTTTACATTTTTCCAATTCAATCGTCTATGCCAATTCATTAAAATATCTAAATAGTTTTCCATAACATAATAATCTATTACATTTGACGATTCAATCAACGCATTAACTATTTGACAATACGCATTATAATCACTCGCCTCTACTGCTCTATATTCCAAGCTATCTACACCAAACTCCTTTTTTGTAATACATAATAAATCTTCCTCGCTTTTCATAAAAGTAAATGATTTATCACTAAAAACGTGAGTCACAGAAGAAGGATTCATAGTATAAAAATATTTTACTTTCGCAAATACTACATTTTTTGCATTTAATAGCATACATCGACTTGTATTTTCATCATCATGTGTATTTCTCACACCATCTTTATAATTGTATTTAAACCCTAACTCCCAAATTTTTCTTTTTGCTAATACTCCAGCCATACTTATTGTCCAATCTGGCACAGTATAAAAGAAAGCTTCTTTCCCTGTCATTTTCACTGAAAAATCAAAATTATCCTTTGGTACATGTACATCTCCTTTTAATTCTTTTTCATCTTCATTCACACGTATTGTCCAACCACAACATATGTCCGCTTGACACTCGAATATATGCGACATCATTCGATCTATATAATTTAACGCCAAAAAATCATCGGCATCAAGATTTAACACATACTCACCAATACTATGCATATAGGCCTTATAACGCGGTACATAGGCAGAACCACTATTATGTTTCTCTTTGATAATTTTCACTCTACTATCATTATACTTTTCGGCAATTAAACACGTATTATCTGTAGAAGCATCGTCACAAATAATTAGTTCTATATTGCTATAATCCTGTTGTAAAACACTTTCAATGGCCCGTCCAATAAATTTCTCCGCATTATAGGCTGGCATAATAATCGATACAATTGGTCTACTATCATTATACGACATTATTTCACCTTCTTTTTCAAAAACATCTACAATCTAATTATAAATCTTTTCATATAATACTTTTATAAAAAATTTTTCCACCAATTCATGTAAAATCATAGCATATATTATACACAATAAAAACGAAATTATTATCCTTGTACTATTTGTATCAAATCCTATTATATCTACAATATATATTGTAGACTTCCACGCAAAAAACTGACCTAGAAAGAATGCATAAGATACCTTTGAAAAATAAATTAGCGCCTTTGAATTTCGTATGTAATATGGAAACTTTACTCCAAACATCGATATGATCAATAATACAAACATAGGCAATGCCACCCAACTATACAGCATATAATTGCCTAATGAAATATTAAATTTCACCCCCAAAGATACTCCCACAATCAACATGATATACTCAAGAAAAACCATCTGCCATGAATATAATAATTTTCCAATTCTGTTGAATGAGATATTTGGCAATAAAGAACATATTAATACACCTATTATAAATTCCAATAACCTAAAAAACGGATTTGAATATATTGTACTTGTTTTAAACCAATATACTATAAATGGCGAATATAACAGAATACCAATTAAAAAAAATATAATAATTATCTTAGCCTTAACACGTAGTTGTTTTGTTATTTCTTGAATAAAAGGATAGAGAATATAGCACACTAACAAGCAAGAAATAAACCATGTCCCGCCATTATGACTAATATCAAATAATGAATTGAAAATCGATTGGATTCCTAACAATTCTACTGGAGCAAGTAACAGATTTTGAAATATTGTTTCTTTCCCCATTAAGATAATATAAAGAATTGCTACCACATAATATAAAGGAATTATCCCTATAAGTCTTTTTTGATAAAATTTTTTTATTATGCTAACATCCTGTAAGTTTCTAAATTGCCATGTATAAAACAACGCAAATCCCGATAATACGTAAAAGGCTGTCATATATATAGCTCCCATACTTACAAATGAGGTAAAAATACCATAACTACAATGAATATGCATATGAGAGTGGAACAAAAAAATAAATAAAGCTGCTAGAATTCTATATATATCTAATCCTACTATTCTGTCTGTCTGTCTGTCTGTCTGTCTGTCTGTCTGTCTGTCTGTCTGTCTGTCTGTGAAGAGTGTTTTCCATATATTCTCCCATGTCAAGCAATTTTATTTACAAAACTCATTTAGCTTATTAATCACATAGTCTACTTGTGCATTAGTCATTCCATAATACATTGGGATGCTTAACACCGTTTGACTGATTTCTTCAGCGATTGGAAGTGCTCCTTCATGAATCTGCAATTCTGCATAAGCCAACTGCATATGCATAGGAATGGGATAATGCTTCACTGTATGGATGCCATTATCAGACAGATATTCCTCCAGTTCATCTCGTTTTTCACAACGGATAACAAACACATGATAAATGTGCTCATAAGTTTCAGATGTTGCCAATGGCAGTTTAATCATTGGATTCTTGATTCCTGCCAAATATCTTGCTGCAATCTGACGACGGTTTTCATTCCACTTGTCCAAATGTGGCAGTTTCACACGCAAGAAAGCTGCCTGCATTTCATCCAATCGGCTGTTTGTTCCCTTATAAATATGATGGTACTTGTAGTCGGAACCATAGTTACCTAACGCACGAACCTTTGCCGCCAGTTCGTCATCATTGGTAGTCACACAGCCGCCATCGCCCAATGCACCAAGGTTTTTGCCGGGATAGAAGCTGAAACCTGCCGCATCCGCTAATGCGCCTGCCATTTTTCCCTTATACTTGGAACCATGCGCCTGTGCAGCATCCTCAATAACTTTTAAGTCATGTGCTTTCGCAATACGATTGATTTCATCCATATCACAGCAGCGCCCCTGCAGCTGGACAGCCACAATTGCCTTTGTTTTCGGCGTAATTGCCGCTTCAATTCTGGATGCATCAATATTGAACGTTTCCAATACTGGCTCCACAAATACCGGCGTTGCTCCTGCATAGGAAACAGCCAATGCCGTAGCAATAAAAGTATTGGACGGCACGATAACTTCATCACCAGCACCAATGCCATATGCTTTCAGTACCAGATAAAGTGCATCCAAGCCTGTAGCCACGCCAATACAGTGCTTCACACCGACATACTCGGCAAACTCTTTTTCAAAAGCTTCCAGTTCCTTACCCTGAATAAACCAGCTGTTATCCATAACCTTCTTGTAAGCCGCATCCAAATCTGCACGAATTTCATCATGCATCGGACGCAAGTCTGCAAATGGGATTTCCATAATCTTTTCCTCCAATAAAAAAACTCAGACTTTACCATCTATAAATAGTCTTGAAAAATTATATTTTAGCTAAAATCTTCAATTCTTCTTTCGTACAATAATCCTTTAACGACTTTCCTCTGTAATCCACTTCATCTAAATCTGCCCCGTGCTTTCTTAAATACGCAAATATCCTAGTATCTCCATTTTTACGCCAGCCATCTTTTGCATACATCAGCAGCGTAGTTCCATTCCAGTTCCGCTGCTGTAAATTGGCGCCATTAGCAACCAACAGCATAAATGCGTCATAAAAACCATGATATGCTGCAATAATAAGCGGCGTCCAGCCATTCTGTCCGCCTTGGTTTACATAAAACGATAACTTAGGAACTTTGGAAAGTTTTTCTGTATCACCATTAGCAACTAACTTCATTACATATTCATATGCATCCCAATAAACAACAATATCATAATCTATTGTCGCCATTACGCCACGCCACGCATCCTGCCAAACAATGTTTCCCGGTTTTTCCACCGAAGGAACATCCGTAATCTCTACACCAGCAACATTCTTTCCGTTCAAGACTGGCAATTGATACTCTCTAAATGAAAATGCACGTAACTGATTAGATATTTCCACAGCAGTCTTCTTTACATTTATTGAAAGTTGTTTAAAATTTATAGCATCTTTAGCAAAATAGCTTGCATAACCAGCGCACTGTAAAGCTCCAAAAAGTTTCCCATTATTCTCTTTAAGTTTTCTCAATTGAGCAATAACCAGTTTTGTTCCATGATATAGGCACTTATAATATAAATCCCTTGCAGTGTCATTATAATCAATGGGAAATATTATTTGCTCTATTATTTCCCCCGTATCTATACCAGAATTCATGCGGTGAAAGGTAACACCAGATTCTACTTCTCCATGCAATATTGGCATAATAGCCGTATAGCATCCCTTATATTTTGGCAACTTGGAAAAATGGATGTTGTATAAATTGCTCGTGTGAAAAAGTTCGGGTCTAATTATACGGTCAAATTCTAAAGACAGGAAACATATATCCTCCATTGCATATACAGCTTCTAATGTCACTTCTCTTATATCCCACAACTTTGCAAAATATCGCAAAGATTTTTGCCAGCCATTTTTTCCTGTTTCTGTACGATTACATACGACTACAATTTCTTCTTTGGAATATATATTGTTTTTCAGTACATATTCCAAAACATCTACTGCAATATTATTCTTTCCTGCTATACATAGGCTAGGATGTAACATATGATTATTCCTTTCGTATAAAACTACCGGAATAACCTACAAAATCTACCTACTCTAGATTTAATCCATCGTTGTACCACGCTTCATAGCCAAGCCCGTCCCAAGGCATGGCACGGCTGAAGTGATATCTCCAAGGATATGCCGGTTCTCCGGTTTTCTTATTTTTGATATCACGAACATCACCTATGACCTTGGCTGGATTGCCACCTACTACGGTGTATGGCTCCACATCTTTAGTCACCACCGCCCCGGCAGCGACCAAAGAATCGCTTTTCACTTCTCGTCCGGGCAGGATTACAGTCTTGGCACCGATTACGGCGAAGGAATGCACATGTACGCCCAACATATCGTCTGACGGTGGCGTTGGGTCATTACACAATTCCACTCCCGGTGCCAGCCAAACGTAATCGTCAATCTGCGAAAACTGCTCTATACGATCATTGCTATGCAGCCGGACATAATTGCCAATCCTGACTTTACCTTGAATATCCGAGTAATTTCCCACACTAACATGATTTCCCAGTTGAGAATTTTCCCGTATAGAAACATAATGACCGGTCTGGAAGTGCTCGCCAATGACCGAATCTCCGTATATAGTCGTATGACTGCGAATCAGTGCATGCGCGCCAATCTTTAACTGATGTTCGTAATTCGGACGGCCGTGATGCCAGTCCATTAAATGTTCGCCCAAGATACAATTCGCACCGATGTACGAATCCTCTAAGAGGTCTACCCCCTCCCGCACAATTGTATTCTCTTCGATAACAATATTGTCACCAAGGCGCACATGGTCTTCGATAATCACATTATGCCCCAAATGCACATTCTGGCCGAATACGACATCATCCCCAATAATACAATTCTGCCCCTGTTTTGCAGGCTTATTCATCACGACTCACCTTCTTCCTCACTTTTCACCATTCTTAAAAACTCGTCATAGTCACGGATATAATCGCTTTCATCATAAAGCTCCGAAGCAAATACCAGCAGCACTGCATCTTCCGAGAAGTCAAACATCTCCCGCCACATATTATTAGCTACATACAGCCCCTCATAAGGCTTTTCGAGCGGCACAACTTTCTTTTCCTTGCCATTGTCCAGCCGAATCTTGCAGCTGCCATGAATGCACACTAGAATCTGCTCCAACTTCTTATGCGCATGATGACCGCGCACTACACCTTCTGCTGTATCGTACATATAATAGACACGCTTTATTTTGAAAGGAATGTCTTTAAACTCCTCTAATGCTATCAACTGTCCACGATCATCGCCATGAGGCTGGAACATATACTTTACTACCTGCAATTTTATTCCCCTTTCTTTTTAATGAAAACATTATAATACTTTTGTTCTTTTATCACGGCATCATCAATTTTTCTTTTAAACGCCTTAAATTTCTTGTTATTTGCATACTTAACAAATAAATAAATCTTTCGTAATTTATCAACATAAAGATTTATTTTCATTATTTTAGGCAAATCTTGATGAATCCTAAACCAATAATATAATCTCCATAATCCTTTTTCTTCATGATAATAGATTTTAGTAAGTTTTTTTAATTCTTCTGTAAACTCTAAATTAGTTATTCCATTTCCATTACTAATAGCTCTGTCACTTATTCTATATAGAACTATTGGAGTACTTAAAAAATCTATCTTAAGTTCTGGAATATTCTTTATCATAGAATACCACGATGGATCATCCTCAAATAATCTAAAATGCCTATTCATCTCACTACATCTAGCAAGATTATATGTAATTTTTTCATATATTGTAGAAGGTGTATGTAAATAACATCCCCTACGCATCCATTTTAAGTTGTACTTATGACTACGATTGGTAATGTAATGATCATAAAAGTCCATCAACTGAATTTGATTATAATAAACTATACCACTTTTTAACATTAACTTAACATGCGTTTTTATAGTATTACTATCTAAGGATTTGTAGGAAGAAAATATATTATTAGATGATAATACATCATCGCCAGCAAGCAATTTAAAATGACACTTATCCGGGATTTTATCAATAATAAATTGATAATTTTTCACTACGCCGCAATTAACATTATTCAATTGCCAAATGACATTATTAAACAAATTACTATTATAATTAATCCATTTTTTTATAACCTGAACAGTATTATCAATCGACGCATCATCGACAACAATCAAATTAAACGAACAATCCTCCCCATAATTCTGTATTTGATATTTAAAACTCTCTAAAGTTTCTTCAACTAAGTCTTCCTGATTATAAGTCATTAGTGCAAAGTAAAATATCCGCATATTAGACTATCCTTTATCTTCATAAACTCAATGTTATAAAAACTATTTTTCAGTAAAAAAATTACTTTTTAATATGTCTTCAAACAACTGCACAGAATTAGACCAATCTCTTTTTTCAATTTCAGCTATTCCTGCCTTAGCTAAATTAATCAGCAACTGGTCATTATCAAATACTTTTATTACATTGCGAAGCATTCCTTCAACATCTTTAGGCCTTGATAACAGAACATTAATTCCATCTTGTGAATATTTCTTTTGTCCACCATAATCAGCAGATACATAGGCACATCCACATGCCATCGCTTCGGCTCCTGGTAATCCAAAACCTTCATTTATCGACGGACTATAAGCTTGGCAAAGAGAACAGAACCATGTCTTATGATGCAATGACCGCTCATGTGTCCATTGTCTTGGCCAGATATATGCTATTATCTCTGGAAAAACGCAGAAAAATCGATAAACGGAGTATTGATGAATTATTCTATGTCTCATGTGATGAATTGCAGGATTTACAGTACATGGATGCGCTGATTATGGTGTTGAAAAAGCTTGTATCCATGATAACGGAAAAATGGCCTTTCCTTGAAAAAGAACTAAATGCCATGCTGGATTCCTTCTTGGACAAAGCATTTATGAAGCATATAAAATTCATTTCACTAATAATTGTTCAAACTTACTTACCGAGATATTCCAATCAAACTTTTTAACAGTATTTATACAATTTCGAGATATTTTCATACGTAACTCATCATTTTCAAGTAATATTTTTACATTATTCACCATTGCATCAACATCCTTTATCGGTGACAAAAAAGCATTTTCTTTATCGACAGCAAACTCATATACGCCTAGATAATTTGTGGAACATAAGGCGCATCCACAGGCCATGCTTTCCACACATGTTAACCCAAATCCTTCTTCTATTGATGGGTAGATATAAACTTGAGCCTCATTGTATATTTCCCTCAATTTTTCTTGACTAGCATTTTGCATATAATTAATCCAATTAGGCAAATATATTGGTCGTTGAACTGTTCCAAATAAAGTAGCTTTTAAATCTGGAAACATTTCTTTAAGTTTAATTAGCGCTTTAATGCCATATATACTTCCTTTAAGAGATACACTACTATATAGCATAGCTATATGCCTTTTTCTAGTTTTTAACGGTCGTTTTAAATTAAAAACTGTTAAATCCAGTCCATTAGGAATTAAGATGCTCTCATCATTACCACATGCCTCATCAACTATCTTTTTTAGCCATTTAGCAATAACGATATTTTTCATCCCCAATCGATAACTATTTTTAACATCCTCAGATGACACGCCATTCCATTTTTCAAAGCCTTGAATAAAATACATTTTATTCAAAGCTTCCGAACCAGATACCACTTTAGCTGTACTATAAGCTGTAGCAATAAGATTCTTGCAATACGGGATATCTCTATTAGAAGAAACACTAAATTTATGTATTGAGGAATCAAGATGAAACCAAGTAGGTATCCGATGTATTTGAATATTATTATACACACACGCTATTGTATTTCTAATGATATATGGTATATTATATCTTATTGCAAAATCACCAGTATAATATGCAATCCCAACACTATATCCCCGTTCACTGAGTTTATTGGCATATTCATAAACTATTTTATATCCACCTATAGGTTTGTTACTAGCGTGCAAAAGAACAAATACTATATCCAGCACCTAACATTGCTCCTTTTTAATTTTATAGTCCATTAAGTATAATAGCCAAATCGTCCACAAATATGATTGTGTAATACCATATATAGCATTTTCAATCATAGAGTATATAAAAAATGATATCGTAAATGGCAGCCAATTTATTAATGGAATAGAATTTTTTCGAATAACATATACAGCGAACATAATGCACGGTATAATAAGAAATAAAACACCAACAATACCATTTTCTACCAAAAGAGGAATATAGCTATTATCCGTCATTAGATATAAAGAAGTTCCTAGTGTAGATTCTCCGAGTTCGTTATAACCTATGCCGAACAGCATTTCCGATATTGAACCAGAGAGAAATATATTCATCATAATCATACTTCCCGAATAGCGTCCGCTCTCAAACTCTGTTGTACCTCTCATCTCAAAAAGTACAGAAAATGTCAATATTCCTATCAATAAAACAAATAACATCAGTGTTAATTTCTTAACCACGCCTCTCAATAAAATTGAATAGTGAATAAAATAAAAGCAAAGAACAAACAGAATAGCCGCACGAGATTGATGCATAAAAGCTGCAAACACAAAAACAAGCCACCATCCAAATTTATATGACATTTTCATCTTCCATATCAAACTTAATGCACCACAAGCAGAAATAAATCCAAATAAGTTTGGATTTGTCGTAAATGCAGTGTACCTATTTGATAAGATGTCATTGCCATTAATATATACCAGTTGGCTAACTGATGCATATGATATAAGATAATTAAATCCAGGAATATTCGATTGTTGGACAATTCCTAACGCTAGCCAAATAAAAACTCCAATAACATCTACTACCATTATCCATTTTAGTGTATTAAGAAACAATCTAAAACCAATCGATTTATATATATATATAGCGCAGAAACAAGCCAAACATCTTGCCAACCAAGATGACAAACAGTTCACATTTTGAATAAAAAAAGACTGCATAAGAATAAATATAGAAGGAATACCTATTATGGTTGATACAAATATGATATATGTATAATTCAATTTACCACTGCCATATAATAAGCCGACGCCTAAGAAAATTGTAGCAACAATTCTAGCAAGCAAATTTATATTGTACAATTGACTATATGGCACCAGTATAATATATATCATGAGAACTATAATGATTCCAATATTTCTTTTAGTTACGAGCAAATTTGTCCCCTCTTTCATAATTAAAACGTATCACAAATTCTCTTCGACTAATTGCTTCATAATGCTGAAAAAATCTTTAAATTTCCCATATATATACTTTTAACTCTAAAATAAATAAACATTGCCTATGATGTTGCACTTAGTCGCTACTCTTTATACCGTCTTATTATTAGGGCATTTAAAAAGCAAATAATTAAAATTACATGTATTTCAGAAAATATTTTTATTTTGCAAAAAGCATAGGTAATGTCATCTATAATGATTTCGGCAGAACATCCCCAAAACATTCCTCCCTATGTCATAATCATTATTTACAATCAAGGAAACATATGCAGGATGCAATTCAACTGATGGAGTATATGAAAAATGAAATTTATTATAAAAATTTAGACCAGATGAATCACGAAACCAATCTACAAAAATACCTTAACAACAACACAATTCTACTTTTAATAATAACACCAATACTTCTTCTTTTTAAGTCTGTTACTGTCCCTTCATGACGCCTATATTTAATCAGCTTATCATCAATATTCTTAACTATTGAATAATGTGCTATTATCATACTTATCCATATATCATGCATAGGTATATCCATTGGAAAAGGTATGATTTTGTCAACAAATATCTTTCTAAACGCCATACACGATCCCTGTATATGATTACAAATAAATATCTTAAATGGAGTAATCTCCCCCCTGTAACTTCTAGGAAGTCGGATATCAATTGGCTTTAAATTCTCATCAACTACTTGTATATCATGAAACACCAATCCAATGTTTTCATCTTCAAACGAATTTAATATTCTTTTTATTTTTCCTTCAACCCAAATATCATCTTGATCAGACAAAAATATTATTTCATTATTACATTTCCTTATAGCATTTTCAAAATTTGCTATTACTCCTAAATTATATGAAATATAAATTTTAACTCGGTTATCCTCTAATGCTATACTTCTTATAATTTTTTCAGTATTATCACTCGATGGATTTAGTGACACTATCAATTCATCATTTTCTCTAAGTTGTATAAGAATAGAATTTATTTGTTCCCGAATATATTTTTCACCATTATATGCTGCCAATGCAACAGAAATATTTGGCATATCTTACTCCTAGTATTATTATTCTATACATTTTTCATAAGCATCAGAAAATCTACTCTTAAAACACTCTATAGAAAAATAGTCTATATATGTTTTTCTTGCATTCTTTTTCATAAGATTTATATTACTCTCCCCAAAATTCAGATGTTCACTAATATTAATTCCGCTCTTTGTTTTTTCTATTATATCCCATGTATCATTTTTCACATTATTAAGTACTGCCAACCCAGCTCTAAAATATTCAATAGACTTAATTGACAATGCAATTTGAACATTAGAATTAATCAAATTAATTCCAAAGTCACATCTAGACATAATTCTATTCTTTTCATCTTCATCATAAATAATTCCATGATAAACAACCATACATCCTGTTTCTTTCACTTTTCGTAAAAATTTATTTCGTTTTACTCCATCGCCAATTACATCTAATGAAACTTCAATCCCATTTCTCAAAAATTCTTTAATAACCTTGCAAATCAAACCGATATTAATTAAATTATTAATCCCACCTATAAAACACAATCTAACCTTTCCCTCTTCACAAGGATAAAACACATAATCAATATCTCGTTTTGTTAAATATAACGTATATGTACTTTCTGGTATTTTCCCCTTTATTTTTTGTTTATACATATCACATTCCGTAAGCAGGAGATCGGCGCAAGATATATATTTATCGCGATAATCAGCCCATTTTTTTAATATCGGATAGCCTATTTTTTTCACCACACTTGGTACAGGAAGGGATTCTGGCCACAAATCAAAAAGATCAAGAATTATTTTGCATCCATGCCTTTTTTTATATTCAAATGCAGCTTTAACAAGAGAATTGGGCGGGAACTTAATATAAATCAAATCCGGTCTATACTCCATCAATACCCCAAACACTTTATCAGAAAACTCCTTATGCGATTGCAATCTAGCTACAGAAATATTCTTCTTATATGCTCTTACATGAATAGGAATTATACTTTTTTCAAGCTCTATATATTTTTTCAATGTATGATGAAAGTCTGACGAGATATAAAATGTCTGATATCCTCTTTCTTCTAGAACTTCTCTAATCGGTTCTACTCGCATTTCATTAGAACTAGCAAAACAATTTATCAACACACATTTTTTCATATCGTAATATACTCAAAATATTTATTACATAGCATCTATTATTCTATCAACAATCGAATGACAATCCATTCCATATTGTTGTCTAAGGTATTTTTGATTTCCAACTCTTACACTATATTCATCATCTATACCTATTCTAAGCAACCTAGCTTTATTTTCCTTCATTTCAGCAATTACCTCTGCTACAGCAGAGCCAAAGCCACCTACAATATTGTGTTCCTCAACAGTTACTATCAAATCATAGTCTCTGCTAATTTCTTCAATTTTTTCTCGATCAATCGGTTTTACTGTAGGAAATGTATACACAGCCGGTTTATACCCCTTTCCCATCAACTGATCATATGCCTCTGTAACTTCTTCAAAAATAGCACCTGTAGAAAAAATTGCAATTTCATATCCATCATGAACCTTTATTGCTTTGCCAATTTGAAAATTATCAATTTTATCATGAATACGCTTTTCACCGCCACGACCAAGTCTTAAATAGGCCGTACCTTCATATTCAGCTAGCGCCTTAGTACATTCTTCTGCCTCAACAAGATCTGCAGGCGCCATTACAATTACATCCGGCAAAGCTCGAAGGATAGCTAAATCCTCTGTCGCTTGATGACTCATTCCTAGTGAACCATACACAAAACCGCCACCAATACAGACAATCGTCACATTAGCTTTATGGTATGCACAATCATTTCTAATTTGTTCCAGGCATCTAAGCGTTGGAAAGTTTCCGATGCTATAGGTAAATACATTTTTTCCTTCCAATGCCATGCCTGCAGCCACGGAGGTCATATTTTGTTCCGCAATCCCTGCATTAGTAAACTGATTAGGGCATTGTTCCCAAAATGGTTTTAAAACACCAAACCCTAAATCCCCGGTTACTAATTCTATGTTCGCATTTTCCTTTGCCAACTCAACAAGCGTTCTAACAAATGTATCTCTCATATTTGCTTTTCCTCCATCATACTGTGAACGGCTTCATTTGAGCCTGGCCTTGCATCTACTCTGCGCATTTGTTCTGGATAGTTCGTTTTCCATGTGTGTGAAAATGTGTGATCATTTCCAATATCATCATTTTCCTGTACAAGTACAGGATTCTTTACCCCATCTGGTGTATATGGATCAATTACGCCAGATGGCATTATAGCGTGAAGCTCATTTACTGCACCATCATATTCCCAACCATCGTGTGGGAATCTATAGTGCCATAAAATATCGTTTTCCATGAAACTAACGCCATAGCCTTTAATGGTATCGGCAATTATTACTGTAGGTTTGCGAGGAAACTTACTCATGTTTTCTTGAGCTTCTCTAAAAGCCGCTTTCAATTCACTATGTCTATTCCCATTAATCTCTATCACATTCCAACCGAATGATTTCCATTTCGATGCAAAGTCTTCAATTTCTAGAGTATTCTCATTAAAATCCATACTCTGCATACGATTATGGTCAATGATAGCTACAAGATTATTCAAACGGAAGTGATTGGCAAACAAAGCTGCTTCCCAGACAGAACCTTCATTACATTCTCCATCACCAAGAACAGCAAATACCCGATGTGCATCGTCTCTATCTTTCTTTGCAGCGTAAGCCATCCCACAAGCTGCCGATAATCCATGTCCAAGTGAACCCGTGCTAAAATCAACGCCCGGAAGATGATGGCTCACATGACCAGATAAGCGACTGCCATTTTGATAGTGAGTTTTAAGTTCCTCTACAGGAAAGAATCCCTCCTCTGCCAAAGCAGCATATATACTTGCACCTGCATGCCCCTTTGATAAGATAAATCTGTCTCTACCATGCCACTTTGGCTCTTTTGGTCTATATTTCAATACATCTGTATACAAAACAGCCACAATATCAGCAACAGACATAATCGCACCGATATGACTGCCTCCTGAAAGATGTGTCATCTCCACACCATGCCGCCTTATTAACCATGCTAGTTGTTCACTTGTCCAAGTCATTCTATATACCTCAATCTCTCGAAATTTTTTCTAATCTTTCAAGCTCATCATCTTTAAGTTTCCAATCAGTTCCCTGTATATTTCCCATAATTTGGCTTGGCCTCTTAGCACCGACAAGAACTACAGATTCCTCAAGCCAGTCAAGAATATATCTTATTGCCACCGCACTAACAGATTTGCTATAAGCCTCAGCAATTGGTTTCATAGCTTCAACAATATTGAGGTTTTTAATAAGTTTCTCTCCATGGAAATTCACATATATTTCTCTACTACGACGATCATTTGATTCGAATATAACATTTTTATCATATTTTCCTGTAAGCACTCCCTGTCCCAAGCTCCCCCATGTAAATGGAGATATTTCAAAATCTGCATATAGTTTTTTAAGATCTTGTTCATTCTTACGACATGCTAAACTATATTCATCCTGTACGCTGACTATTTTCCCGATGAATGGTCTAATCTCTTCATAATCACTCTCATGAATATTCGATAATCCGTAATATCGAATTTTTCCTTCTTTTTTCAATTCATCCAAAGTGTTGATTACAACACTTAGCGGCGTTTTTTTATCTCTATAGTGAACTTGATATAAATCAATATAGTCTGTTCCAAGATTCTTTAAAGATTGCTCAAGAGCCCTTTTTATATATGAAGGGCTGTTATCGTAATAAGTTTTTCCATTTCCAACTCTAACACCAAATTTATCTGCAATAACAACGTCTTTACGCTTATTCCCCAACGCCTTTCCAAGAATTTTTTCACTTTGCCCCAACCCATATGTATCTGCAGTATCAAATATAGTGATACCGTTATCCAAGGCAACATGAACAGCATCTATCAATTCTTGCTCTTGAACTTCTCCCCATCCATATCCGCCCATGGGACACCCTCCCATACCTAGGCGTGACACCTTAAGATCAGAATTTTTTAAGGTAATGTATTCCATAAAGCTCCTTCCTTCCAAATTTAACCACAGATTTTACCTATGCTCATCCTTGAATAAGAATCCAATCGTTTTTTTATATACTTTCCATATAGTTATTAATAATATTTTGCAATCTGTTGTAAAACATACAGAATCTGCATACTTAATTCTCAACATATTCTTTTTCTTTAAGACATATTTTTCGTACATCTCATCAGCATTATTAGATCCTACAATCTCGTCTAAATTGATAAACTCTATAGAGCTAAAATCGGTCACGCCAGGTCGAACTTGAAAAATCTTCTTTTCATTACCCTCATACTGTTCCGTATACTTAATCAATTCTGGACGCGGCCCTACAATACTCATAGTTCCTATCAATATATTTATAAAGTTCGCAGTCTCATCTAGCTTTGTTTTCCTAAGTACCGCTCCAACCTTAGTTATTCTTGGATCATGGTTTGCTGTTGTGTCACCACCGATTTTATCAGCGTTCTTTACCATTGTCCTAAATTTATAAATTCTAAATGACTTATTTTTATATCCCCCACGAAGCGGACGATAAAATACCGGACAACCATCTTCAAGAATTATGGCAATCGCGATAATTATGTAAATAGGTATCGCGATTACCAATGCTGGCAATATCACTACCAAATCTATGATTCTTTTTATATATCTATTGTAAATGCCATTATAGGCGTTCATATTTTACATTCCTCATTTTCTTTCATACTTAGGTACAAATGTTATAATAAAGCCACTACTTCTATCTAAAAAATGATTTACTCAATTAGATTCGTATCATAATCAATCCATCCTCTACTCTTTTACATCTAGTAATTCCAACTGATGACTTTTATAGGATGGAATCATATGTTTTAAGGTCTTAAGAATAACAGCTTTGTCTGTGTTTCCTTGAAGAATTTCCAAGCATTTGTTTAAGTCGTCCTCATCCATTGGCTGAATTTTTGCCTTAAAAATCTTTTTATGCTTGGTGCTGGTTGTACCTTCCTCGCTGGTTAAGAGTTCTTCGTAGAGCTTTTCTCCAGGGCGCAGGCCGGTGTAGACGATTTTTATGTCTTTGTCCGGTGTCAGGCCGTGGAGTCTTATAAGGTCCTCGGCCATGTCCTTGATTTTTACCGGCTTCCCCATATCAAAAAGGAATACTTCGCCGCCTTCGGCCTGACTGCCAGCCTGCAGAACAAGCTGCACGGCTTCGGGGATGGTCATGAAGAATCTTGTCATATCTTTATGGGTGACCGTTACGGGGCCGCCTGCGGCAATCTGTTTTTCAAAGAGGGGTACTACACTGCCACGGCTGCCTAAGACGTTGCCAAATCTTACGGTTACGAACTTGGTATGGCTGTGCTGATTGATTTCCTGCAAGACCAACTCTGCGGTGCGTTTGGTTGCGCCCATTACGCTTGTAGGATTTACGGCTTTGTCGGTGGAAATCAGCACAAAAATTTCAGCATGGTTTTTAT
>ERZ842401.1252-NODE-1252-length-36894-cov-5.740221_pt1 | contig 36894 bp, 33 predicted proteins | sample MGYA00521270_ERZ842401 | MGnify/ENA primary metagenome ERZ842401 (study PRJEB31892, sample SAMEA3878208) | bioreactor metagenome | biome: Moose rumen | place: Sweden | collected 2011-10 | study: EMG produced TPA metagenomics assembly of the PRJEB12797 data set...
CTTATTTCACTACCTGCAACCCCCATTCTACCAACACAATCCTCAAACTCCACTCAATAAACCTCACCTACAAACCCTTATTTCACTACCTGCAACCCCCATTCTACCAACACAATCCTCAAACTCCACTCCTTCAATACCACCTTCAACCCCTACTCCTTCAACCTTTCCACAAAGAAAACCCTTGCTCCCAACATTCCCAAACATGCAATGCGTACCTTAGCATAGGGGCATGGGACTTCGTAAGTGTCTGATTATCAAACTCCCCTGAAATAAGAGGTTCGTTTCAAGACCTCTTATTTGGGGATGGGCTGTATTTCAGGCGGTTACAAGACACCATCCCCGATATACTCTCAGGTGGGGATGAACCGGCAGGATACGCTGTCTTTGGTAACGGTCACAACCTCATAGCCTGAATGTCCGCGGCCAAGGGGCATTCCTACAGGTCCGGCAGTAATAAAGCGGATACCTTCAACCGTGGTGTCATAGTCCATGTGTGTATGCCCGGCAAAGACAACGTCCACTCCGTACTTCTTGAAAAGGGCTATATACTTCTCTCTGGTTCCTTCGATATTTCCGCCGTTACCTTCAAGATCGACATTCCCTCCGGAAAGTCCCTGAGCGTATGACCCTTTATGGAAGTTGAAGTAATCATTTTCCTCATCGATGCTTTCCCGGATAACCGGACAATGTAGGAAGACGAAGATGTACTTGTATCTGCGAGCCTTGCGGAGTTCCCATTCCAGCCACTTGAGCTGCTCCTGCTCCGCCTTGACGGCTTCTGCCCAAACAACTTCTTCTGAAAGAGTTGCTGCCTTTCCAGTTCCGGATTCTGAGGAGCGGTTTGATGAGGAAGAGGAAGTTCCGGCAGCAGCCTTCGCATCATTCAGCTTTTCCTGTCCGTCCTTGATGCAGTTGGAATCAAAACCGATGAAAGCACAGCCGCCCAGCCGGAAGGAAAATCTTTCATAGCCTCTCTGCTGAAGATAGTGGGAGTGATTTACGGGAGTCCATGGACGGATGTCGTGGTTGCCGGGAATTTCATACACCGGAACTTTTATCTTGCCGCGGTTGGCCCTGTAGATGGAATCCTGAAGGGTGTCATAGGCATCGTTGATAAGGTCTCCAGTAATGATCACACACTTGGGATTCAGAGCATTGACCGCCTCAGCGGCTCTGTTGAAAAGAGAGTCGGACTTCCTGAAACCGGAAGTGTTGTCTCTGAAGCCAATCTGCGGGTCCGTCATCTGGACGAAAGTGAATTCCGTAAACTTCGGGCTTCAACCGCACACCAGGGCCGCCACAAAAACAGCCGGCAACAAGAGCCTCCAGGCATTAAGGCTGAAATAAAGTTTTCTCATAACTACCAAACCACTGCAAGTATTACTGTAGGTGCTTCAAGAAAAGTCGGCCTGACGAAATGAGGTTCCTATTCCCGGACTCTGTAGTATAGCGTGCCGTCAACATATAAAGCGTCAAGTTCTCCGATATACGCAACTGAATGGGTAACTGGTATATCTACGGTCCTTTCCAGCGGAACAAGAAGTTTTCCGTCCTGATCGTATGCAGAAGTTTCTGAGTCCCAGTCCGCTTTGATATACCAGATGTCCTCGATGGCTCCGGAATATACCGGGTTGGCGGCATCCTCTTCATATTGGTAGAGCTTGATGATATCTCCTTCAGTTTCCAGCGGCTCTTCAAACAATCCGTCAGGCAAATGGACGCTGATTACATAGCAGTTGTCATATTTGTTCAGCAGCTCCTCCGGGCCTGGCTCAAATTCCCATTTCTCGTCATTCATTATGTAAAGAGGCTGGCCGTTCCTGCTGGACTTGAAAATGGTGGCCAGATTGCCGTCTTTGTCTTTGAAAACAGCCCTGTCCCCTACGAGTTCAGTTGTCAGCTGGTTCTGCTTGAAGACTTTCTTTTCCGCCTTGGACTTCGGGAAGATGAATGCACCATATACGTTGCCATCTTCGGCTTCTTTCGGCTCAAACCTGTAGTTGTCTTTGTCGTAATCAACAATGCTGGCAAATTCATTATTGCCATCGCAGATCAATTCCCCCTTCTGGAAATGGTAGGCACCTTGCCCGTCATCGAAATCATCTGTAGCGTAGTAGGCTGTCAGGGTTCCAGCCTCCGGAGTTTTTACCGGACAAGGAGCTGCCTGGACAGAAGGGGTTTCTCCTGCATTTTCCAGAGACTTGGCTTGATTCCGGGTATTTGACTTGCAACTGATAATGAGAGCAGAAATCATAAGAAACGTGAAAATCGTCTGTCTTTTCATAGCTTGTTTGTTTAAATGTTTGTTCTTTTTCGATACCGCTTGGGCTCGATTACAAAGATAGGCAAAATCAAGTACCCGTAGTAAATGTTATTGGGTTTCTTTTTTGTATATTTGTTATCTGTAAATATTCATCGCGATGAAAAAAATCTTCATGCTGCTTACAGCGGCTCTTCTTTCAGGCTCAGCCGGCTTCTGCCAGGGCGTAGGCAGCCTGTTCAACAAAATCAACAACGAAGTGAGAAACCAGTTTGCTCCAGACGAGAGGGACAAGACTTACGAAGTGTCTCTGGTTGAGCAGAAAGGAAAACTGGTGCTGGTTGGTTCCACCACGGAAAAGGAAGCCATTGAGGCACTTGTAAAGCAGCTCAGCGATGCCGGAGTTATGGCTGAGAACAGGATAGACCTGCTTCCGAGCGCAAAGCTCAAAGGCAAGACTTACGGAGTTGTATGCATGAGTACGGCAAGTTTCAACTGCGGCGGAAGTTTCAGTGCGGAGAGCGGAACGCAGGCCCTGATGGGAATGCCGGTCAGGATTCTGGAGGAGAACGATGACGACTGGTACCGTTGCGTAAATATGGAGGGCTATACTGCATGGGTTATCACCCGTAGCGTAAAGGCTATGACAAAAGAGGAGTACGAGGCTTATCTTGCCAAGCCAAAGGTTTTTGTAAAGGCCAAGTACTCAACCATATACTCAGAAAAGAACACTAACAGCCTTCCGGTGAGCGACCTTGTATGGGGCTGCATTATGCTGGACGAAGGAAAGGCCGGAGCCTGGAGAAAGGTTTCTGTAGCCGACGGCCGTACCGGCTATGTTCCGGCGGCCGATGTAATTGACCTCAACACCTGGATCAGCAACGCAGAGCCTACGGAAAAGAATATCGTAGAAACGGCAAAGCAGTTCTGCGGCTTCCCATACGTATGGGGCGGAACCTCCGTCAAGGGCGTAGATTGCAGCGGCCTGAGCAAAACTTCTTATTTCCTGAACGGCTACGTGCTCCGCAGGGACGCTTCGCAGCAGGTTAGGACCGGCGACAGCGTGGATGTGCACAGGTTCACAGAGGGAGACTACACAAAAGAAGCCCTGGGGAATCTCAGGCCGGGCGATCTGGTTTTCTTCGGGCGCAAGGCCGAGGCCGGGCGGAAGGAAAGAATTACCCACGTAGCCATCTACATGGGAGACGGCATGATTATCCACTCGTCCAACATTGTCAGAATCAACAGCTTGATCCCTGGAGAAAAAGACTACTATGCCGGTTCCAAGAGGCTGATTAAGGCACGCCGGATTATCGGCACGGCCGATCAGGGCAAAGGCGTAATCAGCGTCAAGAACGCCGGCCTTACGGAATAGTTGAGGGTGAAGGAAGGAGCGTTGTGGGTGAAAGAAGGACGGAGCGTTGAGGGTGAAGGAAAGAGCGTTGAGGGTGAAGGAAAGAGCGTTGAGGGTGAAAGAAGGATGGAACGTTAAGGGTGAAGGATGGAGTGTTGAAGAAAGAAGGATGGAGCGTTGTGGGTGAAAGAAGGACGGAGCGTTGAGGGTGAAGGAAAGAGCGCTGGGGATGAAGGAAGGAGCGTTGTGGGTGAAAGAAGGACGGAGCGTTGAGGGTGAAAGAAGGACGGAGCGTTGGGGATGACGGAAGGAATTTTTAGAAATAACTGATAAACATTTAAAACATACACAGATGACCGACAGAAGAACATTTCTGAAGAGTGCAGGACTGCTTACAGCTGCAGCTGCTCTTCTGAGTCCGTCCCAGATTTTTGCACGGGCAAGGGGAGGATTCTCCTCAAAGCCAAGCGGAAAGAAGGAACTGGAACTTGAATGGTGCCCATTTACCGCAAAGATGAAGCATGTATTCACCATTTCCAACAACTCCAGAAGCACCACTCCCATAGTACTTACCAGAATCACCTACGACGGATATACCGGATACGGCGAGGCTGCCATGCCTCCTTATCTGGGAGAAACTACAAACTCCGCTATCGACTATTTGAAGAAGGCTCGTCCGGTGCTCAAGAAGTTCAAGGATCCGTTCATGATTGGAGCTATAATGGCCGAAATGGATGCCATTACTACAAACAACTGTGCGGCAAAGGCTTCTATAGACATAGCTCTGCACGATCTGGTAGGTCAGATATTCGGTCAGCCTTGGTGGAAAATCTGGGGCTTTGATCCGGCAAACTGCCCCTACAACTCCTTTACCGTAGGGCTTGCTTCCAAGGAAGAGGTAAGAGAAAAGGCTAAGGAAGCCGCTTCTGAAGGCCATCTGATTAAGGTAAAACTCGGCATGAGCGAAGAGCAGGACAAGATGATGATCAACACCATCCGCGAAGTTACCGACACCACCATCTGCATAGATGCCAACCAGGGCTGGAAAGACAAGTTCTATGCCCTAGACATGATCAACTGGCTGGCTACAAAGAATGTGAACATGATTGAGCAGCCTATGCCCAAGCTGAAACTGGAGGAAACCGGCTGGCTTACGGAGAGAAGTCCGCTGCCTATCATGGCCGATGAGGCTTGCCAGAGGCTCACCGATGTACGCAAGCTCTGGGGCTATTACACCGGAATCAACATCAAACTGATGAAGTGCACCGGACTGCATGAGGCCCGCGAGATGGTATCCCTGGCCCAGGCCCTTGGCATGAAACTGATGGTAGGTTGTATGACCGAAACTTCAGTAGCCATTGCGGCCGGCGCCCAGATAGCTCCCGTATGCGAATGGACGGACCTGGACGGAAACTGGCTGATAGCCAACGATGTATTCCATTCTTCAACCGTAGAGGACGGCAAGATTGTTCCTTCTTCAAAGCCCGGCCTCGGACTGGAGATGAACAAGGGCGTAGATCTCAAATACGCATATCAGGAAGACTGACAATTGACACCGGAAACTGATTATTAACAACTGCGGCAGGAATGACCATTGCCGCCAAAAACAAAAGATATGAGAAACTTAAGAACTATAAAGAAGGATGTAGAATTCCTGGTTGGAGAACTTGTAGATGACTGCTTCATTTACCTGGAACTCAACGGAGAAGAGAAAATGGAACAGGTTGGGGAAATCATCGGCGAAGCTCTGGACCTTCAGGACGACACCATAGACAAAATCAACCACCCTGCTCCGGAAATCAAGAAGGACAAATACTATAAGGCTCTGACCAAGGAATTCATAGAGGGCATAGACGCTCTGTATGAAAAACTCAGCAATCTGAGCAAAAAATAATCTTGTTCTGTAAGTGGATGTACAGAGTTGTGAAGAACTGAACCGTCACAACCTGTAGTTTCTAAGACGGGCGGCAAGGGCTTTTTCCTTTCCGTCCGTTATTGCGTTCAGCAGGGCGTGAAACCGCTGACTGTGATTGGGATAGACCAGGTGACACAGTTCGTGGGCTATCACATAGTCCATCAGTTCTTCGGGTAGCCTCACCAGATTCATGTTAAGGTTAATGTTCCTGAGCGTGGAACAGCTGCCCCAGTTGGAAGAGTTGTTCTTTATGGCTATGCGGTTATACCGGAAAGGATCCTCAACAATGTTTCCCTTGTGGTCTCTTATCCTGACTTTGTCTGTCATAAGCTGATACATCTGGCGAGTACGGACGGGAAGTATCTTGTGGGCCAGCTTGTATATCTCGTACAACGAAGGAGCCCCTCCCTTACTGGCCGACTCCTGCCTGGAGAGGACTTCTTTCCGCTGGGCTAGGATCCTGCCGCCTACAGAAAAGAGGAACTTCTCCGCATCTTCGTATGAGGTAAACGTAGGCAGAGTGACCTTGACCTGGCCCTTGGAAGTGACAAAAACACGGATGCTGCGGCTCTGGGGATATTTGGTGTAAACCACTTCTCCCAGGCCGTTGTCGTATTTAACCGTTCTTGTATCCTGCCTCATTACCGTTGATTCTGTCAGCAGAGTTCCCGCCTTTGCCGGTGTGCAAATATAAGAAACCGCATCTTAAATCTTCAACTTAATGGCCCTTTGACTTGATAATTCAAAAAAATGTATATCTTTGCAGCCCCAAGGCGGAACATCGCTGAGGCAATAAACAATTATTAACAAACAAAATCTTACGCAAAATGGCTGAATATTTGACTTCAGACAAAAAGCAGGAGATATTTGGCAAGTACGGGAAGTCTAATAAAGACACTGGATCTGCTGAAAGTCAGATTGCTTTATTTTCCTACCGTATCGCTCATCTTACAGAGCACATGAAGAGGAACAAGAAGGACCATGGAACTCAGAGGGCACTTCTTATGCTCGTTGGTAAGAGACGCCGCTTCCTGGATTATCTTAAGGAAGTTGACATTGAGAGATACAGGAAAATCATCAAGGAACTCAATCTTCGTAAGTAATTGCAAAGGAGTTCATCAAATAAAAAAGCTGCCCGTACGGACGGCTTTTTTTGTGCGTGACCGGCTTTTTTTTGCGTGACCGGTATCTGCTTGATTTTAAGTCTTATACACATTTATCTGTAGGCAAATTTGCATACAGTGTTTTAGCTAACACCTTGGACTTCAGCCGATTGCTGGGCACGCTCCTTCTCAGGACGGCTGAGGCGGAGCCATATCCTGAGGCCGTTGATGGAATTGAGCAGGTAGAAGCCGTACTTGATGACCATGACCAGCGTGTAACTGTCTGAGCCTGTAGTCATCAGACGGTTGGTCCAGAGCAGGATGGAGAAGATGTTCACCAGGTTCCAGATGTACCACTGATCCATGTAGGCATAGGACAGCAGTATCTGACCTATGAAGTTAAGGACCAGCACAAAGGCGTCCAGGAAGAGTTTTGCCTTATCTATCTCAGCGATTTTTCCTGCTGCCAGCTGCCTGACATCCACCCAGTAGAGGATGCCGTAGCAGAGTGCGGTTCCGGCAATTATGGCTGCTGCCACATAGATCCACTGTTTGCCTGTCAATCTTCGGGCCTTCACTTTTGAGACTTCTGTCTTGACTCTGGAGGTCTCGGTATTCACTCCAGATACGTCTGTCTTGACTTCAGAGATCTCTGTGCTGACGGAGGCGGTGCCATCTGCTGAAGTTTCGGCCCTTACGACCCGCCTGCCAGCTCCGCGTTTTCTCCACTGGTAATAGCCTATGAATTGCATAGGCAGGAAGTAGAACGCATGCTGGGCAAACTGCCCCATGTTGCCACTGTCGAAGTTGGTGAAGGCGCAGATGCAGACATCTATGAGCCCGAACAGGAACGTCCAGATGTTGCCGTTTGCGCTAAGGACGGTGTTAACCACTCCCATTATGGCTCCTACGGCAACAACTATCTGTTTTACGGTAATTGCATCCTGGGCTCTGATTTTGAGTGTGTTCACCACCACTACGGCGGTAATCATACCCACCAGGATGAACATATTGAACCAGAAGTTGAACTTCTTTTCGTTGAAACGCGCTGCACTCATGCTCTTTATAAAACGGTGGGGCATGTGTTCACGCCCCACCAGACTTATATGCCTGAAAACAAAACCTTATTCGGCGTTTGGAGTGTTCTCCTGGCCGTTATGGTTGTTCCTTGGATGGTTGTTCGGACGGTTTCCGTGGTTGTTGCGGTTTCCGTTAGAGCGGTTGTTTGAGCCGTTGCGGTCCGAAGACGGACGGCTGCGCCTCTGAGGCTCTACATAACCTTCCGGCTTGGGAAGAAGGGCCTTCAGGGAAAGACGCATCTTGCCAGTCTTTTCGTCTATTTCAAGGAGTTTTACATCAACCTCATCGCCGAGCTTTACAACATCCTCCACCTTGTTGGTCTTCTGCCATGCCATTTCTGAAATGTGCAGCAGGCCTTCTTTTCCGGGAAGTATTTCTACGAAAGCTCCGAACTCCTGGATAGATGTAACCTTTCCGTGATAGATTTGCCCGGCTTCCGGAACTGTGGTAATGCCCTTGATCCAGTTGAGAGCCTTTTCCATGCTTTCCTTGTCTGTTCCAAAGATATCCACTGCTCCGATGCTGGTTCCGTTATCCTGCTTTTCTTCCGTAATGGTAATGGTGGTTCCGGTTTCTTTCTGGATCTTCTGGATGACCTCTCCGCCCTTTCCGATAACTGCACCGATGAAGTCTCCGGGTATGCGTATCTGAACAATGCGCGGAGCGTGCGGCTTGAGTTCCGGACGTGGAGCGTCTATGGTCTTCATCATTTCGCCCATGATGTGCTGGCGGGCCTGATTGGCCTGTGCAAGTGCCTTGGCCATAATCTCTTCCGAAAGACCGTCGCACTTTATGTCCATCTGGGTTGCGGTAATGCCGTCTTTTGTTCCGGCCACTTTGAAGTCCATGTCTCCGAGGTGGTCTTCATCGCCGAGTATATCTGAAAGAATTGCAAACTTGCCGTCCTGCTCAATAAGACCCATTGCAACTCCGGCTACTGGCTTCTTTATCTGAATACCTGCATCCATGAGTGCAAGGCAGCCGGCGCAAACGCTTGCCATTGAGGAAGACCCGTTACTTTCAAGAATGTCCGACACAACTCTTATGGCGTAAGGATTATCCTCTCCGGTAGGTATCATGGGCTTGAGAGCCCTCATAGCAAGGTTTCCGTGGCCCACCTCCCTTCTGGAAGTAGCCCTCTGAGCTCTTGCCTCGCCGGTTGCAAACGGAGGGAAGTTGTAGTGGAGGACAAAAGGTTCGGTACGCTCAATCAGAACTTCGTCCATCTCCTTCATATCCAGTTTAGTACCCAGAGTTACAGTTGCAAGGCTCTGAGTTTCGCCGCGGGTGAAGATTGCACTTCCGTGGGCGCAAGGCAGATAGTCAACCTCGCACCAGATGGGGCGCACGTCCGTAGTGGCACGTCCGTCCAGACGGCGGCCTTCGTTGATTATGAGGTCTCTCATGGCCTTCTTCTCAACGGCTGCGTAGTAACGGTTTACCATTGCGGTCTTTTCTTCCCTTTCTTCTTCCGGAATGGTCTGCATGAATTCTTCCTTGAGGGCGTCAAACGCATCGGTACGCTCGTGCTTCGGAAGGGCACTCTTTGCTATCTGGTAGCAGCGGTCGTAGCAGAACCTGGCGCAAGCCTCACGGATGGCCTCGTCGTTGACCTCATGGCAGTATTCCCTCTTCACACGTTTTCCTACGGCGTCTGTAAGTTCCTCAAGAACTGCACAATGCTTTTTGATTTCCTGGTGTGCAAACATGATGGCTCCGAGCATTACCTCCTCGCTTACTTCCTTCATCTCACCTTCTACCATCATTATGTTCTTGGCTGTTGCTCCTACCATCAGTTCCAGGTCTGCCCTTTCCAGATCCTTGAACCCGGGGTTGATGCAGTACTGCCCGTCTATGCGTGCAACCCTGACCTCGGATATAGGTCCGTTGAAAGGTATGTCGGAAACAGCCAGGGCACTTGCTGCCGCAAGGCCTGCAAGGGCATCCGGCTGAGTGTCCTTGTCTGCCGAAATAAGATTTACTGAAACAAATACGGCTGCGTGGAAATCTTCCGGGAACAGCGGCCTCAGCGCACGGTCTATAAGCCTGGCTATCAGGATTTCGTAATCGCTGGCCTTACCTTCTCTCTTCATGAATCCGCCCGGAAAACGGCCGGCTGAATAAAACTTTTCCTTGTAATCTACCTGAAGGGGCAGAAAATCAACATCCTCTTCTGCTTCTTTGGCGCAAGTTACGGTGGCAAGAAGCATTGTGCCACCCATCTTCACAACTGCCGAGCCGTCTGCCTGCTTGGCCAGTTTTCCAGTCTCAATTTCAATAACACGTCCGTCTGCGAGCTGGAGAGTCTTCTTAATAATATTCATAATGTCGTCTAAATGTTCTTCATAAAAGCCGCAAGCCGTCTTTCAACGGCTTGTGTGCTACCAAATGTTAAGCGGGCGGCCGGCCATGAGCTGGCCTACCTGATGGCGTACATCCTCAAGAACTTTTTCATCGCTGAGGTTGTTGAGAACCCTGTCTATCAGTTCTACAACATTCTTAATGTCGTTTTCTTTGAGGCCTCTTGTAGTTACTGCAGGAGTTCCAACCCTTATACCGGATGTCTGGAAAGGCGAGCGGGTGTCGAACGGAACCATGTTCTTGTTTACGGTAATATCTGCCTGTACGAGGGTGTTCTCCACAACCTTACCTGTAAGATCCGGGAACTTGGTGCGCAAATCTATGAGCATCATGTGGTTGTCTGTTCCGCCGCTTACCACCTTGTATCCTCTTGCCATAAATTCCTCTGCCATTACAACCGCATTGCTGTGAACCTGCTCTACATAGGTCTTGAATTCGGGCTGAAGTGCCTCAAAGAACGCCACGGCCTTGGCTGCTATGCAGTGCTCCAGCGGACCTCCCTGAATGCCAGGGAACACGGAGGAGTTGAGTATGGCGCTCATCTTCTTGATCTCTCCCTTAGGAGTCTTCTGCCCCCAAGGATTTTCAAAGTCCTTGCCTACCAGGATTATACCTCCGCGAGGGCCTCTGAGGGTCTTGTGCGTTGTAGAGGTAACTATGTGTGCATACTTTACGGGGTTTTTCAGCAGGCCTTTGGCAATCAGTCCTGCCGGATGTGCCATATCTACCCAGAGTATGGCTCCTATCTTGTCTGCAATGGCTCTCATCCTCTCCCAATTCCACTCTCTGGAATATGCACTGGCTCCGCCTATTATCAGCTTCGGCCTGTGCTCCAGGGCCTTCTTTTCCATATCGTCATAGTCTATCAGTCCGGTTTCTTTGTCCAGACCGTAAGCTACGGCGTTGTACATCTTTCCGGAAACGTTTACCGGAGAACCGTGGGTCAGGTGACCGCCCATGTCCAGGTTCAGACCCATGAAGGTATCGCCCGGGTTGATGCAGGCCATCATTACGGCCATGTTAGCCTGAGCTCCGGAGTGAGGCTGAACGTTTGCATATTCGGCATCAAAAAGCTGGCAGATACGGTCTATGGCTATCTGCTCAATCTTGTCAACTTCCTGACATCCTCCGTAATACCTGTGGCCTGGATAACCCTCTGCATATTTGTTCGTACATACGCTCCCGAGGGCGGCGAGCACCTGGTTGCTTACAAAGTTTTCGGATGCAATAAGCTCAACGCCTCTTGACTGACGGTTTTCCTCTCTTTTGATGAGTTCGGATATTTCGAGATCTTGTTTCATATTGTATTAACTGTGTTAGTATTCAAAAAAGTCTGCAAAGACGGGCAAATATAAGAAAAAAAGGGGCACGAATGTCCCTTTTTTTCTCATATCTTGATATTTGTCTTCAGAAGGCTATGTACAGATGACTATTCGTCGTCGTCATCATAGCTTTCGTCATCGTCATCGTCTGAATCATTGGAGTCATAATCGTCTGAATCTCCATCGTCCGATGAAACTACATCGTGGCATACGATACGGAAACCCCTGTAGTTGGCTCTTCTTTCCGGAGAGTTGTGGCCGCGGTATGCTACACGGCACCTCGATGCCGGGTTGTGGTAGCTTCCGCCTCTGAGAACTTTCTCCTGACCGGACCGAGGGCCTTCAGGATCAACCTTATCGCTCTTGTTGTAGGCTCCGTACCAGTCATAGCACCATTCCCATACATTGCCACTCATGTCGTAGATGTCCAGTTCGTTGGACTGCTTGGTTCCTACAGGATGGGTGGAGCCTCTGTCGTGCCATGCAACTTTGTCAGCCATATTGCTGCCGGCATACCTGGAGCGTGAACGAGAGTCGGCCTTTACACCGCCTCTTGCTGCAAATTCCCACTCGGCCTCTGTAGGCAGAGAGTATTTCTTTCCGGTCTTCTTGCTGAGGACGCGGCAGAATTCCATTGCCTCTTCCCAAGAAACATAGTACATAGGATAGTCAGGTCCTACTCCCTTATATTTATCCTTTGTAAGTTTTTTATCAACCTTCTTGCCCTGCTGGTAAATGGTAGTTTCCATTACGGCTTCCCACTGTTCCTGAGTAATTTCGAACTGGCCGATGTAAAAATCGCTGACCTTAACTTTGTGGATTAATTCGTCCTTGCCGACTTCCTTGCCTTGTTCGTTGGTTCCGCCCATGGTGAACTCTCCGCCCTGAACATAAATCATAGGGATGTCAACGCCAAAGGCTTTTTCTTTGTAGTTCCCCTGAGAGAAAACAGAAGCACTTACAAAGAGTGCTGCTAAAATTAATAGAGTACGTTTCATATTGTTTGAAGTTTTGAATGATTTCATAGCGGTTAAGTCTGGTAAAGGTAACCATATTCAGGGTCTTTTCCAAATTTTTTCCTATTTTTATCGCGATGAAATATCGTAAACTACTCAACAGCGAACTGGGAAGAGACACTGTTCAACAGTTCAAAATCAAGCAGAAACAGCCCGTGGCGGTTGTGCTGGACAATGTGCGCAGCCAGTTCAACATAGGCTCTGTTTTCCGTTCCTGCGACGCCTTTTGTGCTCAGAAAGTTGTTCTCTGCGGAATCTGCGCCACTCCACCTTCTGCCGAAATCCACAAGAGTGCCCTGGGTGCGGAATTTTCCGTGGACTGGGAATATTTTGAGAAGACGGAGGATGCCGTAGCCAGCCTCCGAAATGAGGGCTACACGGTTGTGAGCATAGAACAGACAGAGAACTCCACCTCCCTGGCGGAGTTTAAGGCGGAGCCGGGCGTAAAATACGCTTTGGTATTCGGAAACGAGGTTCACGGAGTTCAGCAGGAGGTTGTAGATCTCAGCGATTCCTGCATAGAGATTCCCCAGTTCGGAACAAAACATTCCCTGAATGTTTCGGTCTGCATAGGAGTTGTGCTCTGGGAGTTACTTAGGAAACTCGGCAAAGTCTGACTGCAATCCTGAAATAATTGCTTATATTTGTTATTGCAAAGAAATATCAACAACCTAAAATACACAACATTATGAAAATGGAAGGAAGAAGGACCAGCTCCAATGTGGACGACCGCAGGGGCATGTCCACAGGAAAAGCAGCCGGAATGGGACTTGGCGGGCTCATCATCATAGGCTTGATTACCTGGATTATGGGCGGAAATCCGCGGAGCGTACTCCAAGACGCCGCCAACAACGGAGGCCTGCTGACCGGAGGCGGAGTGGAAACCACGCAGGATTACCAGCCCACGGCTGAGGAAGAGGCTCTTGCCCAATTCTCCATGCAGATTCTGGCTTCTACAGAAGATGTCTGGGCCAAGGTGTTCCGCGAGCAGGTAGGCCAGGAATATGAACCCCCAAAGATGGTTCTGTTTACAAGTTCTGTACAGACGGGCTGCGGCGGAGCAACCAGTTCCGTAGGTCCTTTCTACTGCTCGGCAGACAAGGCCCTTTACATAGACCTGTCTTTCTTCTCATCTATGAAGCAGCAGCTGGGCGCAGACGGTGAGTTTGCCTACGCATACGTAATTGCCCACGAGGTTGGCCACCATGTAGAAAACCTGCTGGGCATCCTCAGCCAGGTACATCAGAAGATGCAGTCTTCGGACCAGACCACAGCCAACAACTGGAGCGTTAGGCTGGAGCTTCAGGCAGACTTTTTAGCCGGAGTCTGGGGCTACCACGAGGGCAAGATGTTCAACTCCATAGACAGGCAGGACGTCCTCAACGCCATCAACTGCTCCAAGGTAATCGGCGACGACTATCTGCAGAAGAAGGCTCAGGGCTACACCGTTCCGGACGCCTTTACGCACGGAACCAGCGCCCAGAGAGAAAAATGGCTGAGGAAAGGTCTTTCTACCGGCAACCTCAAAGACGGCGATACCTACAACATAGCTTACAGCCAGCTGTAGCCGGCCTGCTCCCTATTTGATCTTGTAGCGGGGGCGGAAGTTGCGGGTTTCCAGTTTGCGGAGTTTGCCGCCTATTAGCTTGCGGCGTATCTGGCTTACGCGGTCAACAAACATGTGGCCGTCCAGATGGTCTAGTTCGTGCTCCACCATACGGCATCCAAAGCCGTCAAAAGATTCCGTTACGGTTTCTCTGTTTTGATTGATATACCTTACGGTTATGCGTTTGGGGCGTATGACGTTGCAGTTTATGTCCGGAACGCTCAGGCAACCCTCTGAATACTCGGCGGTTTCTTCGCTCTTTTCTATGACCTCGGGGTTAATCATCACCCTCCTGAAGTTTCTGAGTTCGGGATAGTCTTCGGAAAGGTCTGCTCCGGAGACAATCAGAATCCTCAGGCTCCTTCCAACCTGAGGAGCTGCAATGCCCACTCCGTCTGCATTCTTCATTGTTTCTTCCATATCGGCAATAAGCTGGTCCAGGCCTTCCATTTCAAGGTCCACCGGTTTTGCAATTTCTCTGAGCACCGGCTGTCCGTAAACATATATCGGGAGTATCATAATCCTAAAACTGAATGGTTATCTTATTTATTTTCATCGCGATGAGAAATATTGGCCTGCCGGTCAAGATAGGACTGGAGAATCAGCACGGCGCTTATCTTGTCTGCATTGCCCTTTATGCGCCGCTCGCTCTTTTTCATGCCTCCGTCTATCATGGCCCTATGCGCCAGCGTGGTAGTAAACCGCTCATCCTCAAGAACTACCTGAATATCGGGGAAGGTCTTACGAAGGTTCTTCAGGAAGGCCTCTACAAACTTCAGGTTCTCGCTGTCAGTGCCGTCAAGATTCTTTGGATAGCCCACCACAAAGAGTTTTACGGCCTCTTTGCTTGTGTAGGTTTTCAGATAATCAATTATCTTTGCACCTGATGTGCAGTCCAGAGGAGTGGCAAAGATGCCCAGAGGGTCGCTGACTGCAAGCCCGACCCTTTTTCTGCCGTAATCTATGCCTATAATTCTCTCCATCCTGCGAGTGCAAAGTTAAACGAATTTATGGAAGATAGTAAAAGAAGGATAGCAATTCTGGGTTCCACCGGCTCCATAGGCACGCAGGCTCTGGATGTGATTTCTCACCATCCGGATATTTTCCAGGTAGAAATGCTCTCGGCCGGAAGCAATGCCGAACTTCTGATCCAACAGGCCCTCAAGTTCAGACCTAACGCCGCAGTAATCTGCAACAAAGACAAATACGCTCAGGTAAAAGAGGCTCTGGACCCGCTGGACATAAAGGTTTTTGCCGGAGTAGAATCGGCCGGAGAACTTGCCGGAGCAAGCAATGTTGACATAGTTCTGGCCGCAATGGTGGGCTTTTCCGGACTTGCCCCTACGATATCCGCCATCAAGAAAGGCAAGGTCATTGCCCTGGCCAACAAGGAAACCCTGGTTGCCGCCGGAAGCATAGTCACCCGCCTGGCACGGGAGTCCGGCAGCCCGATACTTCCGGTTGACAGCGAACATTCGGCCATCTTCCAATGCCTGCAGGGCGAAAAGGCCCGGATAGAAAAACTCCTGCTTACGGCCAGCGGAGGCCCGTTCTTCAACCTTCCGGCAGAAAAATTTGAAGACATAACCGTAGAGCAGGCCCTCAACCACCCCAACTGGAAGATGGGGCACAAGGTTACCATAGATTCCGCCACAATGATGAACAAGGGGCTGGAAATCATGGAAGCCGCCTGGCTGTTCAACACTCCGGTAGAAAAGATTGAGGTGGTGGTTCATCCGCAGAGCATCATCCATTCCATGGTTCAGTTCTCTGACGGCAGCATCAAGGCCCAGCTCGGTTGGCCTGACATGAGGGTGCCCATTCAAGTAGCCCTTTCATACCCCTACCGCATAGATCTGGACACCCGCAGGCTCAACTTTTCTGAACTTGCACAGCTGACCTTCTTTGCTCCCGATACGGAAAAATTCCCATGCCTGAGAATTGCGTACGAGGCCTTCAGTAAGGGCGGCAACATCCCCTGCGCCATGAATGCGGCAAACGAAGTGGCGGTAGCGGCTTTCCTCCGTTCGGAAATAAAATTCACGCAAATACCCAAAATCATAGAAAAGACGCTGGAAAAATGTAATTTTGTGGCCTCTCCTTCAGTAGATGACATCTTCTTTACAGACAAAGAGTCAAAGACGCTGGCGGAGGAACTTTTAAAGACTGAAATATGGTAGTTTTCATGAAGATACTTCAGGTTGTGCTGGCTCTCAGCCTCCTGATTCTGATACACGAGTTCGGACATTTCTTCTTTGCAAGGCTGTTCAGGATAAAGGTAGAAAAGTTCTACCTGTTCTTTGATGCCGGCTTTGCCCTGTTCAAGTGGAAACCCAAGAAATCCGATACGGAGTACGGCATTGGCTGGCTGCCGCTGGGCGGCTACTGCAAGATTGCCGGAATGATAGACGAGAGCATGGACAAGGAACAGATACAGGCCGAACCTCAGCCCTGGGAGTTCAGAAGCCATCCTGCATGGCAGAGGTTCTTTGTGCTGTTCGGGGGAGTGTTCTTCAACCTCATCCTTGCAATAGTGATTTACTGCGCAATGATGGGAACCTGGGGCGAAAAATACATCAGAAACGCCGACGTCACCACCGGTATTTCCACCAACAGCCTCGGCCAGGAAATAGGTTTCCGCAATGCCGACAAAGTGATTTCGTTTGACGGAAAGCCGGTAGAAAAGTTTGACGAGCTGCGCCTGCAACTCATTCAGGACCAAGCAAAGAGCGCAAGTGTAGAAAGAGGCGGCAAAACTGTGGATGTATCAATTGACCCAACTTATATGCCCGCCATTCTGGAAAGTGCAGACCTGTTCGACTACGGAATTCCGTTTGTTGTCCGTGAAATCAGCGATACCTCTTTAAACGCGGACTGCGGGCTGCTCAAGGGCGATATGATACTTTCGTTCAACCTTCCGGCCAAAGACTCCGTTTCTACAGACACTCTGTTTGCGGCCGAGGGCGGACGTCCTCTGATGTTTTCGGAAGTAAGAGAATTTGTTTCCGCTCATCCCTCATCTCAAATTACGGCCTCCGTCCTCAGAGATTCCGACAGCCTTCAGCTATTGCAGATTCCGCTGAACGTCAGCCAGGAAGGCTTTCTGGAAATAGGCATCGACGGCGATCTTACCAAGTTCTACAAGGTTACGGAAAAGCACTATTCTTTCTTTGAGGCAATTCCTGCGGGCATCAAGAAGGCCGGGCAGCAGATAAGCAACTACTGGAAGCAGCTCAAACTCATATTTACTCCAAAGACCAAGGCTTACAAATCTGTAGGAAGCTTCATAGCCATAGGGCAGATATTCCCCGGCTACTGGGACTGGCACGCCTTCTGGAGCATTACCGCATTTCTGTCTATAATGCTGGCGGTCCTGAACATACTCCCCATTCCGGCTTTGGACGGAGGACATTTACTGTTTACTCTGTATGAGATGGTTACAGGAAGAAAGCCCAGCGATAAGTTCCTGATGGCCGCCCAGACCGTAGGCATGTTCCTGCTGATAGCCCTGATGATTCTGGCCTTCGGGAACGATATCATGCGCCTGCTCAGGTAACAGGGCGCAGCCCCGCCCCGGATAAATAATGATAAATAATTGATAAAAAAAACGCTACGTTTGGGCGCTTTAGGCCTAACTTTGCTTCCATGAAAAAGATACTGTTTATACTCCCCGTTTTGATACCGCTGCTCTATAGCTGCAGCAACGACAATTCCGCCTACATGAAAACCGTAACCGGCAAGGCAGGCGAAGTAATCGTAGTACTTGACAAAACAGACTGGGACGGCGAAACCGGCTCCGCCGTAAGAGACGTTCTTGCAACCGACTATCCGATGCTGCCTCAGAGGGAAGCCTCTTTTACCCTGATAAACATAGACAGAAAAGACTTCTCCGATTTGTTTAAGGCACACCGCAACATTCTGTTCTTCAATATAAACGAAAATGTGGCAGACACCGGAGTATTTGTCCGCAGAGACTCCTGGGCCCAGCCTCAGATCCTGATTACGGTAGAAGCCAGTTCCGCAGCTCAGGCAACCCGTCTGGTTGGTCAGAACAGCGAGCTCATATTCAACGCCATAGACCAGATAGAAAAGGAGAGGATATCCAAAGCATCGCGCAAGTACGAGGAAACCTCCATAAGGAGCGTTGTTGCGGAAAGGTTCGGCGGTTCGCCTTACTTCCCCAAGGGTTATTCCATAAAGAAGGTCACGGACAACTTCTTCTGGGCTTCGCTGGAAACCACCCACAACAACCTGGGAATCCTGATATATACAGTGCCTTTTGACGGAGTTCAGTTCCCCACTCTGGACGCTTTGGTAGAAAGCCAGAAAAAAGTTCTTCAGGAAAATGTTCCCGGAATGTTTCCGAACACCTATATGACCATATACAAAGGCACCACTTACACCGGAGAAGAAGTACCGGCCATGAAGTCTTACAAGTACAAAGGAGAGTCTTTTGTAGAAGTCAGAGGCCTTTGGGAGGTAGAAAATGATTTTATGGGAGGGCCGTTTGTAGAGCATGTCCTTTATGCAAAAGAGCAGGGCAAATTGCTTGTAATACAGGGCTTTGTCTATGCTCCCAAGTTCAAGAAGAGGAACTTGGTCCGTCAGGTGGAATCAATAGTTTATTCATTTGAATGGGCAGAAAATTTTCAGAATAAATAATTTTTTATATCTTTGCGCCCCCAACGGTCGGTTCGTCTAACGGTTAGGACACAAGATTTTCATTCTTGTAATAGGAGTTCGATTCTCCTACCGACTACAAAATTTTAAAAACAGAAATTATTTATGGCAAATCACAAGAGTGCAGATAAGCGCGTGCGCCAGAATGCAAAGCGCAAGGAGCATAACCACTATTACGCTAAGACTGCCCGCAACGCAATGAAGGCCCTGAGAGAGACTACAGACAAGAAAGAGGCAGAGGAGAAACTTCCGAAGATGGTTGCAATGTTGGACAAGCTCGCAAACAAGGGCATCATCCACAAGAACAAGGCTTCCAACCTCAAGAGCGGTCTTACCAAGCACGTGGCTAAAATCGAAGCTGCCCCTGCAAAATAAAAAAGTTCCCGCTTTTTTACTTTTACAGATTTTCACAGCGTTTTATTTACGCTTGAGCATGGCAGACAGAGCAAACTTCCCGACTTTCGGGAAGTTTTTTATTTGTCTAAAGTCATGGAAAAGAATCTTAAAACCATCCGGAACTGGGAAGAGAGTCAGCGGCCCAGAGAAAAGTTCCTGCTCAGGGGAGCCCAGGCCCTGAGTACGGAAGAGCTGATTGCCATAATACTGGGGAGCGGAACAAGAGAAAAGAATGCGGTGGAGCTTGCAAGGTCTCTGCTGGCATCATGCGACAACGACCTGTCCAGAATGGCCCTGCTCTCCTATGATGACCTTAAGAAATTTGACGGCATAGGCGTGGGCAAAGCCGTATCGCTGATGACAATATTTGAACTTTCCAGAAGATACCAGAGCCAGTCTGCCCGTCCTCTGCCTCAGATTTATTCGTCGGTTTCTGCTTATCAGACAATGGCTCCCCTGCTTAAAGACCTCAGCCACGAAGAATGTTGGGTTATGTACCTGAACAGGGGCAACCGCCTCATATCCAAAGAAAAACTCAGCAGCGGCGGAATTTCGGCAACCGATGTAGATATAAAAATCATACTCAAAAGAGCCATGAGAAAACTGGCCAGATCCATAATCCTTGTCCACAACCACCCGGGAGGAAGCCGCAAGCCCGGAAAAGAAGACATCGTACAGACTCAGAGGCTGGTCAGCGCCGCCCGCCTTTGCGACATTTCAATCATGGACCATATAATAATAGCCGGAGGAGGCTACTATTCCTTTGCGGACGAGGGCGGACTCTGATTTTTTTCTTATTTTTGTGTCTGAAGTCAAAACAAACATCCTATGAAAATAGTAAACCTCTGCGAAAAGAACTCCATTGTCAGCCAGTATCTGGCCGAACTCCGCGACAAAAAAATCCAGAAAGACAGCATGCGTTTCCGGCGCAACATGGAAAGAATAGGAACTTTTGCTGCCATGGAAATCAGCAAAACCCTTTCCTACAAAGACACCGACATTGTAACTCCGTTGGGAATAGCCCAGTGCAAAACCCTGCAGGACAAGGTTGTAATTGCTTCCATCATGCGTGCCGGCCTGACCTTGCACAACGGAATACTGGATGTATTTGACAAGGCAGAAAATTCATTCATAGCCGCCTACCGCAAATACGGCAACGACAACAAGTTCATAATTCAGATGGAATACATGAGCCGCCCGCCGCTGGAGGGCAAGGTGCTGATTCTTACGGACTGCATGATAGCCACCGGAAGTTCCCTGATTCTGGCCTACAACAGGCTCATAGACGACGGCGAGCCCATACATACCCACATTGTGGCGTCTATCTGCAGCGAGGCCGCCCTTGCATATCTTTCAAAGCAGCTGCCGCACAAGAGGGTTACACTCTGGATAGGAGCAGTGGACGAAGAACTTACCAACAAGGCCTACATCATTCCCGGGCTCGGCGATGCTGGAGACCTTGCTTACGGAGAAAAAATCTGAGCTAAAGACCATAGACGGAGATGCCGTTAATCCAGGTGCCGGTAACACGAGTTCCCGGCACTTGTTTTTCGGACGCGGTCATCAGATCTGTATCGGTGGTTACAAAGTCGGCGGCCTTGCCGGCCTCTATGCTGCCCTTTGAAGAGTCTTCTTTGGTTGACTTTGCCGCCCATATCGTCATAGAACGCAGAGCCTCTGTGCGGCTCAGGGCGTTTTCCATCTGGAACCCGTCTTCCGGCAAAAAGTCCAGATTCTTGCGGAATACTGCGGCAAAGAATGTGTAAACCGGATTGACGCTCTCTATCGGAAAGTCCGTTCCGCTCGGAAGCCAGCCCAGCTCATCCAGCAGTTCCTTGTAGCGGTAGCCCGTACGGAGGCGGCTGCCCAGCCTGTCTTTTGCCCAGAACATATCGGATGTGCAGTGCGTAGGCTGAACCGATGGAATTACGGAATACCTGCGGAACTTGTCTATGTCTTCATCGGCTACTATCTGAGCATGCTCAATCCTCCAGCCGAGGTCGTTCTTGCCCTTGAGCAGCTCTGCATAAACATCCAGGGCGGAAGCGTTGGCCTCGTCGCCGATGCAGTGGGTTGCAACCCTGAATCCATGGTCATAGCACCAGCGGCAATACCGGCGGAAGGTGTCCAGGGGATAGAACTCCAGCCCCTTGAGGCCGGGCATGTCGGAATAGTCCTGCTTCAGCAACGAGCCTCTTGAACCCAGGGCCCCATCGCGATAAAGCTTATATGTATCTACCTTTATGTTCTTGAACACAAAAGGCCTGTCAACCTTTTCAAAGTTCTCCGGCGTAGGCAGAGGCCAGGCATCCACTTTCAGCCTTAGGGAGTCTTTTTTGCTGAGGTTCAGAAGAGCTTGCAGAGTGGCATATTCCTCTTCCGCATCGCATACGGAGGTCAGGCCGTATCTGAAACATTCCTGCTGGGCTTCCAGAAGCGAACTTTCAAGGTTATCTGCAACTACGGGGGAGAACTCTGTCTTGAACCTTACGGCCATATTCTCCATAAATATGCCAGTAAACCGGCCGGCTCGCACAATGCACTCCGTACTGTCGAGAGACTCGTCCTGAACCCTCAGCCCCAGAAATCTGATTGCAGCCTCGTTGGCCAGGACGGCATGACCGTCTATCCTTGTCAGGCAAACCGGAATGTCCTTAAAGGTATCGCTGAGTAAAACATTGTCCGGCAGGCTCTTGTTTTTCCACAGGTTCTGGTCCCATCCGGCACCGCTTATCATCTTAAGGTCCGGATGCGCTGCTCTGAAGGCCTTTACCCGTCCTATTGCTTCCTCAAGGCTGAGGCAACCTTTCAGGTCTGCGCTCAGCAGATTCTGCCCCAGTTCCAGAAGATGGCAGTGGGCGTCTATGAACCCTGGGTAAACCGGGCTGCCCTTAAAGTCTATCATCTGAGACGACTGATATTTACCCGTAATGTCTGCCGTTGTGCCTACCGCAGCAAATTTCCCGTCCTTTACGGCAAAGGCCTCAGCTATGCTGAAAGCAGAATCAACCGTATAGACAACTCCGTTATACCCTATCAAATCTACGTTTTGCTTCATATTGCAAGATTGTAAAAAGGCCCCCAGGAAAACTAAGGAGGCCACTATATTGTTCAAAGTCTTCATATTTCCCTTCTCATACGGGCTATTGGGATGTCAAGCTGGCTACGATATTTGGCTATGGTACGCCTGGATATCTTGTAGCCCTTTTCCGTGAGCAGATCTACAAGTTCTTCGTCTGTAAGCGGCTTGCTTTTATCCTCGTTTTCTACGCTGACCTTCAGTATCTTCTTGATTTCCCGGGTAGATACTTCTTCGCCGCTGTCTGTTACCATGCCTTCGGAAAAGAAATGCTTGAGCGGAAAGATTCCGAACGGGGTCTGCACATATTTGCTGTTGACCACCCTTGATATTGTGGATATATCAAGCCCTGTTACCTCAGCGATATTTCTGAGTACCATAGGCTTGAGCTTGGTGTCGTCGCCGTCCAGAAAGTATTCGGTCTGGAAGTTTACGATGGCGTCCATGGTACGCTGCATCGTGTCCTGGCGGCGGCGTATGGCCTCCACAAACCATTTGGCGCTGTCAACCTTGCTCTTTACAAAGCTCGTGGCCTCGCGTTCTTCCTTTGTGCTCCCGGGCTTTCGTTCCATGTACTTTTCGTACTCGCGGTTGACCTTGATCTGCGGAACATTGAACTTGGGCAAGGTTACTGTAAGCTTTCCGTCTGTGTTTTCCAGTATGAAGTCCGGAACTATCTGCATGGTCTGGTCCGTGTAGGAGTCATCTACCTGTCCGCCCGGATGAAGGTTGAGCTTTCTGATTACTTCGTAAGCCTCCTTGAGCTGATCTTCCGTAATGGAAAGGCGGTTCATGATCTTTTCAAAGTGCTTGCGGGTAAATTCCTCATAGTAGCCGCTCAGAATCTGTATTGCGTTCTCCACGGCCGGAGTGCGGTTTTCCTTGGCCTTCAGTTGCAGAAGCAGACATTCCCTTGTATTGCGGGCGCCCACCCCTACCGGATCCAGATGCTGGATATCGTTTACGAGTATGTCTTCCAACTCTTTGGAATCGGTTTCCGTACCCAGGCGCAGATATATGTCGTTTGCAAGAGACTCCAGCGGACGGGTAAGGTAACCGGTAGAGTCCAGGCTGCACACCATGAACGCAGCAAGGTTATGCCGCCTTTCGTCCATCTTCCGCCAGCCCAGCTGCCCAAGCAGGCTCTGGTAAAGGCTCTCCTTAACTGAAAATGTGTTGTACTGAGGCCTTTCGTCTCTTCCGCGATTGTTGATATAAAGTTTGTATGAGGGAATGTTATCGTCTTTTACTTCCGACAGCGACACTTTCTTACGCTCGCCGGTTTCCTGGTTTTCCTCCTCCACCGGATCTTCAAGAACCGGATTTTCCTCAATCTCCTTTCTGATACGCTGCTCCAGGTCAACAAGGGGGAGTTCCAGAAGCTTGATTGTCTGAATCTGGATGGGAGTCAGAGTCTGAGTCTGGACGGTAGTCTGCGAAAGACCTAAACCCGATTTGTTGTTTTCGTTTGCCATTTCAGTACAAATATACACAAGAATCCGTTTTGAACTGCCCTTGGAACAAAAAATCAGGCAAGCCAGACAGACTCCAAAATGCAGGATTTTGTAAATTTGTGCCGGTTAGCTGTTATTGCAATTAATTTTTAGAAAATGGAGCCCATTGACCTTAAACAAGTTATAAAAGACAAGAATCCCAAACTGGCAAAATGGCTGCCGGGCTTTGTCATCTGGATTCTTGGCCGGATAATACATATCAAGGAAATTAACAAGATACTGTCTGAGAGCGGCCACCTCAAGGGCGTGGATTTTGCCGATGCCGTACTCAAATACCTCAACGACAAGGCTGAGGTCAAGGTTCTCCATCCGGAAAAATTTCCGCAGAATGCAAGGTTTGTGTTTGTTTCCAACCATCCGCTGGGCGGGCTGGACGGCATGATCATAGCCTCCGAACTGAACCGCAAATTTGGGCCTTCTAAATTTTTGGTCAACGATATCCTGATGAATGTAAAGCCGTTGGAAGACATCTTTGTTCCGGTCAACAATCTTGGCACAGCAGGCGAAAAGCAGGTTCACGGAGTAATAGACCTCTACAATTCCAACTACCATGTCCTCAACTTTCCGGCCGGAGCCTGCTCCCGTCTGATCAAGGGCAAGATTCAGGACCTGCCCTGGAAGAAGAGCTTTGTCCGCCAGGCAGTAAGTAGCCAAAGATACATAGTGCCCATGCATTTCAAGGGGCGCAACTCGGGGCTCTTCTACTGGTCTTCCAAGATAAGGATGGCCTTGGGCATCAAGTCTTTCATAGAGATGATACTCCTCCCGAGGGAAATGTTCCGCCAGAAGAACAAGACCTACATCCTTACGGTTGGAGACCCTATATCCCCGCAGGAGATATCTGAGTCTAAAGAAAGCATGCAGCAGTGGTGCGATAAAATAAGAAACCTCGTTTACAGTTATGGAAACAGTAATTAAGGCTATAGACAGAGACCTCATAAAGAGAGAATTGACTTTCGACAAGTTCATAGGTCAGACCCGCAAGGGAAACAATCTGATCTTTGAAGTTACGGCCAAGGACTCTCCTTTCACAATGAGAGAAATCGGACGCCTGAGAGAAATTTCCTTCAGGCTGGGCGGTGGCGGAACCGGCAAAAGCTGCGACATAGACGAATTTGACACAGACCCTTACGACGCATATCATCAGCTCATCGTTTGGGACAAAGACGATCAGGAAATCATCGGAGGCTACAGGTACATAGTATGCAGCGCCCTTCCAACACACAAAATGGCAACCACGGAAATCCTCTCGTTCTCAGACAAGTTCAAAAACGAATACCTGCCCTGGACCATAGAACTCGGACGGTCTTTCATCCAGCCCAACTACCAGAGCGCAAACCTCAGGCGCAAGAGCATCTTTGCCCTCGACAACCTCTGGGACGGCCTGGGGGCTCTTGTGGCCAAATACGAAAACATCAGGTATTTCTTTGGAAAGGTTACCATGTACACCGGCTACAACAGCAGGGCAAGAAACATACTGCTGAACTTCCTCCACAAGTATTTTCCCGATCCGGAACACCTTGTTACGGCCAGTCATCCATTGGATTTCAACCTCAACGACCCCTACATCAGCTCCCTATTTGAAGGGCTGGAATACAAAGACGCGCTCAAGGTCCTGCAAAAAGAACTCAAAGCCAACGGAGAAAACATTCCGCCGCTGATTCACTCATATATGAACCTTTCGCCGTCTATGAAGGTGTTCGACACCGCCATCAACGACTTTTTTGGAGGAGTGGAAGAAACCGGCATCCTGATTAAGATATCCGACATCTACCCTGAAAAGATAGACCGCCATGTAAAGCCCATACTCAAATGGGCCCTGGATACAAAAAACAAGTGGTGGAGAAAGCTTAAAAAGCGTACCAACCGATAGTTGACTTGATGACTTTGGCCTGCTTGTAGGTTGGCTGAAGCTCGTACAGAACCTTCATGGCATCCGTCTTGGTACGGAAATCTCCGACATGCACCATAAAGAAAGGCGTCTTGAAAGACCTGTAAACATTCAGATGAGGATATTTGCTCTTGAGAGTTCCGGCTATGCCTGAGGAAGCGCCCCTGGCCTCTTTGGAGTTTGAAGAATACACCAGAATCTTGAAACCGTTGGCCTTCTTGCCGCTGCGGCTTGCCATATATCTTTCAAAAGAGGTCTTTGTCTGAGGAGTCTGGTCTATTACGGCACTCCCTCCGGATGCAGAAGAAAGGACCGAAAACACAGACTTGTTAATCAAAGAAGAATCTAAAGCTCCTATGTAAGGAGCCTCTGTCTTTGTGGTATCCTGCGCCCTGAGAACGGCTGCCGGCAGCAGGACAATGAGAATTATCAGCAAAGATCTTTTCATATCGGCAAAATTATCCTAACCTTTTTACAGTTCTTTTTCCATCATCGATTTCACATCCAGACCTTTTTTCTTGTAGGTCACCTTTACAAGCCCGCTGGAAACATCTGCCTGAATGTCTATTGTGTAGTCTCCAAATTTCAGGCCGCGGTCTTTGGCCAGGCTTTCTATGAAGTTGAGCGGATTGTCCAGAGTTACCCTTACGGTTATCTTGCTCTCCGATACGCTCTTTGGCTCCAGCTTAATTACATCGTCTGAAGAAAAAGTTGCCACCTGCTCACTTTTCCGGTATATGGTTCCCTTGATGTTTTCCGCCTTGAAGCGCTGAACGGCTGGGTTTTCTATTTCTACGGCCATTACAGCATCTACGCTGCGCAACGACGAAAGGCGCATGTTTTCCAACCTCACATCCTTAACGTCGATGTCTTTGTAGGTCTTTGAGCATGAGACGGAAAATACCGCCGCTGCAACCAAGGCAGACATCGTCAGAAACAACCTGTGAACCGTTATTGATACACGCATGGCTCCGAATGTTTTGTTCAGGAAAATTTTCAACAGATGCAAATGTAAGAAATTTTATCCATACCTCTCTGCTCGGCATTTTTCCATTATCTTTGCAAGAGCAATGGAACTCAAGATTTACATAGAGACTTACGGGTGCCAGATGAACGTAAACGATTCTGAGGTTGCCATGTCTATTCTCCAAAAGGCAGGTTGCAGCCTGGTTTCAGACATCGCTGAGGCAGATGTCATACTCGTCAACACCTGCTCCGTAAGAGACAATGCCGAAAAGCGCGTACTTGGCAGATTGGATGTGTTCCGTCTGGAAAAGAAAAAGCGGCCTTCGGTCATTGTGGGCATACTCGGATGCATGGCCCAGAGGCTCAAGGAAGAGCTCCTGAAAAACGGCAATGTAGATTTTACCATAGGTCCGGACTCCTACCGAAGCCTGCCGGCTGTAATCTCCTACATCAGAGACAAAGGCGGCAAGATGACCGAAACCCAGCTTTCCAAGGTAGAAACCTATGCCGATATAGGGCCTGTAAGAATGGCGTCCAACGGAGTTTCCGCCTTCATCTCAATAATGAGGGGCTGTAACAACATGTGCTCCTACTGCATAGTTCCTTTCACACGCGGAAGAGAACGCAGCCGCAATCCCAAAAGCATTGTTGCCGAAGCAGAAAAACTCGTAAAAGACGGGTATAAGGAGGTTACCCTGCTGGGCCAGAACGTAGATTCCTACAACTGGGTAAATCCAGAGAACCCTACAGAAAAAGTCAACTTTGCCCAGCTTCTGGAACTTGTAGCCCTGGCCTGCCCAAAGATGAGAATCCGCTTCCAGACATCCCATCCAAAAGACATCCGTCGCGGAGTATTATACACCATGGCAATGTACCCCAATATCTGCCCTCACATACATCTTCCGGTCCAGAGCGGCAGCAACAGCATGCTCCAGAAGATGAACCGCAAATACACCCGTGAAGAATATCTGGAAAAGATTAAGGCCATAAGAGAAATCATTCCGGACTGCGCCATTACCACAGACATTATTGCAGGCTTCTGCTCTGAAACTGAAGAAGACCACAGGCAGACCCTGAGTCTGATGGAAGAAGTTGGCTACGACAGTGCCTTCATGTTCCAGTATTCGCAGAGGCCCGGCACTCTGGCAGACCGCAAATATCCGGACGATGTGCCCGCAGCCGTAAAGACAGAGCGTCTGAACCAGATAATTGAGCTCCAGAACCGCCTGAGCCTCTCCTCCAACCAAAAATGCATTGGGCAAACCTACGAAGTTCTGGTAGAAGGCCCCTCCAAGCGTTCACCAGACCAGATGACCGGCCGTACTCCCCAGAACAAGTTCTGCGTCTTTGATGCCGAAAGTTCAAAACCCGGAGACATTGTCCATGTCAAGATCCTGACCTGCTCTCAGGCAACCCTTATGGGAAAGATTGTTGAACAGAAAAAGACAATCCTGGAAAAGATAGACGAGGCCGAAATGCAAATAGGCGAAAAAATAGGAGAAAGCCTGACGGAAATCAAGAACAAGATAATAGGCCGCAAGAACAAATACCACAGACCAGGCAAAAAGGGCAACATATAGACCTTAACACTTCATATAAGGCCGCCGCTGCAAGCCTACCACCTGATTATCTTGCAGGGGCAATTTTGCAACTCCCATATATCCGCCATTATATTTTTTTGCATATCTTTGCAGTCCTGTTTGAGATGCCCGGATGGCGGAATTGGTAGACGCGCTGGTCTCAAACACCAGTGGGGTAAAACCTGTGCCGGTTCGATCCCGGCTCCGGGTACTGAATTGAAGTCCTCTGAATTTCAGAGGGCTTTTCTTTTTTACACCCCTGCAATTGCCCGGCTTCCTGAAATATCAAATCAAGCATGGTAAAAAGATGAAAATTGTTGCAGGTTTGAAAGATTTGATTACATTTGCATTGTCATAATAATGACAAATCAGTAACAATTAAAGGCAGGTATTTGGCCCTAAACAATACCTGCTTTGTTTTTTTACCCTAACCGAGGGGAGGTACTAAAAGGAGGAGGCCGAAGGTTCTTTACTACCGAGCCAAATAGCCGTGCCCGCCAACTGTCTAATATACAGCATATTATAAAATCTCCTATAGGCAAAAACGCATACAGGAGATTTTACATTTAGCTGTTCGTCAGCCATTTACGGGTCACGGCCAGAATCAGCCTTTCATTGCTTCTTCTACTTCCTTAACGGTGATAGGAAGTCTCTTGGAGCCGAGCAGGCGGTTGCCGGTCTTGGTAATGAGGACATCATCCTCAAGACGGATTCCGCCAAAGTCGTAATAGTCTTTCAGCTTGGCAAAGTTGATGAACTGAGCGTTTATCTTCTCCTTCTTCCACTTTTCTATCAAAGCCGGTATGAAGTAAATGCCGGGTTCATCGGTAATTACATTACCTTCAACGAGTTTACGGGCCATGCGGAGGCTTCCGTAGCCGAACTTCTTGCTGCGTTTTGCGGCACTGCCGTAGCCTACATAATCTTCGCCATAGTTTTCCATGTCGTGTACGTCAAGGCCCATGTTGTGGCCCAGGCCGTGAGGCATGAACAGAGCCGGAGCACCGGCTTCAACAGCTTCGTCTATATCGCCCTTCATAAGCCCCAGAGCCTTCAGACGCTCGGCAAACAGGCGATAAACTGCCACGTGCACATCAAAGTAAGCAACACCCGGCTTTGCAAGCTGCAGGGCAAGATTGTTGGCATCGCAGACTATCTGGTATATCTCCTTCTGTTTGGTGGTAAACTTGCCGCTGCAAGGCATGGTACGGGTAAAATCAGAGCAGTAATTGTTGTTGTTTTCCGCTCCGGCATCTACCGTAAGCAACCTGCCCTTGGTAATGATTCCGCTGTGGTCGTGGTTGTGCAGGGTTTCGCCGTGCTGAGAAAGTATGGTGGCAAAGGAAACCATAGAGCCGTTGCTCATTGCAATTCCATCCATCATTCCGGCAAGAGTTTGCTCAGCGATGCCGGGCTTGCAGTTCTGCATTACAAAATAGTGCATTGCATAGCCTATGTCGCAGGCATGGTCGATTTCTGCAATCTCATACTTGTCTTTCACTATCCTCTGCGATACGGCAGCCTGGATCAGCTTGACGGACTGATTCTTTGCAAGAGCGGCAACCGGAATGCCCAGCAAATCGCTGAGGAGGATCTTCACCTGGTAGCGGTAAGGGTTGACATAATGAATCTTACGGCCGGCCTTGATGGCTGCCTTAATGTACTTGGGAAGTTCGGAGAGCTTCTTGGTCTTTTCCACCCCTACCCTTGCTGCCTTGTCGGCAACGCTCCTCTGAGGGCCCATCCAGATGATGTCATCAATGGACACATCGTTTCCGAAAATTATGTCCTGATTCTTGTCAACATCTATAACGCCCACAAAATCAGGATCCTGAAGCCCGAAAAAATAAAGGAAAGTACTGTCCTGACGGTACTTATAGCAGTTGTCTGCATAGTTGGCCGGAGCCTCACTGTTGCCCGGAATCAAAATGACCCCGCTTTCAACGTCTTTTGCAAGAAGCTGTCTTCTTGTCTGATAAACCTTTTTAGGAAACATAAGACTACATAGGGCTGGATTTCTTATAGAAGCCGGCTACCTTTGAAGGAACGATAGGGCCCTGGAACTTGCGGACGGTTCCTGATGTAGGAGTGAAGATTACGTCAGCAATGTTTCCGCTGGCGGCACGCATGGTAATCTGATACTTGCCCTGGATGTATCTTCCCTGAACATTGAAGCTCATCTTGAGGTTTCCTTTCTTGTCAATCTTCTTGTCAAAATCCTTTACCTCTGCAACGAGTGTACGGCTGTCGCCACAAACCCTTGCTCCTTGTGCAAAGAAAGCGGTCTTTTCGTAGGAAATGAAAATTCCGTTGTCTGTAAGCTGGTTGTCTATACCGTCTGAATCAATGTAGGAAGTAGGTACGATAGCCCAGTCATTTTCCTCAATAGCCTTGATAGCGGTTTCGTTAAGAGCCTTGATCTGAGCTGCTTTTTCCTCCTTTGACAGTTTCTGTGCAAAGTTAGGAAGAGCAATCATCAGTGCAACTGCAAGAATCAAAAATCTTTTCATCTTATTATAGTTTTTAAAGTTAATTTCCAACGCAAATATACACAATTTGTGAAACTTGTTCAATCTTCTATAACCAACTGACTTCTGTATTCTCAAAATCCGTTCCATATTTGACAAACCCGGGCAATGTTTCTGAAAGACAATTCTGAAATGTCGCTGGAAATTCTGAAAAAAAAGACCGGCCAAAAGATATGGGAAGGCCCAAGAAAAAAGAAACCAGAGGAGATTATTGATAGGTTTAAAATAGAACTGAGGCTAAAAGGAAAGAGCCCGGTTCAATACCGAGCTCTATTCCAATCATAAGCCTCCAAAATAATGTTAAACCGTCCAACTTTTGGGGGTCACATCATATGTGCAAATTTTACAGGGAAGTCCACTGTGAAACATTGCATACAGGAGAAGTTGTTCTGTATCCTCTGAAGAAATGCATGTAAACTCTTCCTATATAACCGGTCCAGTAATCGGAGTATTTCACCATCCTGGAGCCGTTCCACTTCTGAAGTTCGTTGCCGTCCTCGTCAAGAATTCTGTAGTCGATTCTCTGATATCCGGATGAGTTGTAAACAGTCTTGTGAAGTATGATTTCCACTCTGTCCGTAGCCTCTCCGAAACCTACAGGCTCGCCAACATTGAACCATTCATCCTCTCCCTGACGGATACCCTGATACTGGAGCTTTCCAGGATAAGGAACACCTGGACTCTCATAGAGGAAGTTCAGGAACATAACCTTGCAGACAGAGTCTGTTCCCCAGTTTGCAACAGTTGCGGGAGCTGTCTTGCTCCAATAAGGGAACTGGTTGTCAATTACTACAGGTGTCTGGTTGAGATCGTAGATGATAACATTCTGCTTACCTTTTGTAACGGTCACATCCTTGTCGTAAACAATTGCTCCCTTGCGCCACAACTTTATGTTCATGCTTCCAGCAGGAGCGCGGAAAAATCTTCCCACACCACCGCCGGGAACACCATTGTAAGTGGCAAGGCTACCAGAACCATCTATACTAGAATAGAGAGTTCCGTTGATGAAAACGGAGTCCATATAATTTGTAGCAGAAGCTACAACAGGCTCCATATAGTGCAACTGGAATTCTGCATCGTCATCAGAAACAGGAGTCATGTCATACATAATCTCATGTTTTGAGCAAGATACCAGCGCTACAGCAACAGCTACTATTGATAATAATATCTTTTTCATATCCATAAATCATTAATAGTTATAAGGAAGTGATTCAGGCATATCTCCAGGGTAAGCGAACCAAGGAATCGAACACTGATAATTAGTGTAAGCATCGGTATCGTTATCTGAGTCGTGAACCAAAGCGGGAATAGGTTTGAGGTTTCTCAGAGCCTGTTTGTTCCACATATACTCGGAGTTATAACGAGGAGTCATACGATAGGCAGGAGAACCGCCATTCTTCTCATTATAAGAACCTCTTCTTCCAGCAACCTGTGCAGGAGCAAGATAGAATCCCTTATAAACCTTTGAATTATCGGTATCCCTCTTTTGTTCGACATAAGTCTTTGACCAGCCATTTCCTTCTGTAGGATAATCTCCGGTATAATCTATATCATAATGATATTTACGCAGGTCAACCCATGCCTCGTATGCGCCCCAAGGGAAGAGGTGGACATATTTCTGCATCATAATATGGCTGAGGGTAAGGGTAGAAGTAGTGATACCACTAACATAAGGTCCTTCAAGATACTCATTTCCAAGCTTGTCAAACAGAGACTTTGCAATCTTGTCACCGCCCGGCAGTGAACCATAGTTTGCAAATGTTCCGTCTGAATTGGCCTTAGGAGAACCTGGGAACAGATATTTGCTTGTAAACTGCATGTCAAGTTCAACACCTTTCTTCCAGCAAGCAAGAGCATTGGCCTTGTCGCCAAGATACCAATAAGCCTCAGCCATGTCAAACTGGATTTCAGCTGAAGTCATGATGATGTAAGGAGCATCCTCACGATAAAGCCAGCGGCCTGTTCCGTCATAAAGGGTGCTTGAAGTTGCAACTCGGCCCCAGAAGTTAGGAGTTGACCAGCCCTGGTATCCAGTGCTGCTAGTGAACTGAGCTCCATAGTACTTGTAGTACTTAACAACCTCTTCCTTATCTATGTTCTCATAGGTCACATTATCTCTGGTTGCAAGTTTTGCTGCAGCGCGGGGATCATAGTGGCCGGTCTCCTCTACCAGAGTGTCTGTTATTATCTGGTTAGGATTGAGCTTGTAAGGGAAGTAATCCTTGCGGGAATCGTCTTTTTCAGTGTTGATAAGGTCACCGGTAGCTTCGTCATACAAAGGAACGGTTCCGGTCATTATCTTGACAATGAAATCACTCTGCCAATAATAGTTGGTAAGGTTGCCTCTGTAAGGGCTCCAGAAATTGTTGTAAGCAGAATATTTTGCAGTGGAACCACCTCCAAGAGTCTGAAGCACTGCATCGTCTCCAAGAGTCTGCATGGCAAGTTTTCCGTGAGCAATAACATCATTTGCATACTTTGTGGTAAAATCACTCTTGCGGCTCAGAGAGATGAGATTACGGCAAAGGATTCCGTGTGCAAACTGAATCCACTTGGTTGAATTGCCTGCATAAATGATATCATAGTTCTTCAACTGGTTACCATAGTTTGTGGCATCTGATCTCTCAAGATAATCAATTGCCCTGAGAGCCCAAGTCTGGATAGAGTCATAAATTTCATCCTGGTACTGATAGTCAAAAGACAGAGTTCCGGGAACGAATGCCTGCTGCAGAGGCATTTCGCCAACTTCCTTTGTAGAAACATCCCAAGAGTGAGCCTTGAGGGCATAACCTATACCGGCCATAGTCCATCTTTCATTGGCTACTGCATATTTGATGATGTTCTCAAGGTTCATACCCTGAAGCCAGTAGGTTACCCTCCACATTTCTCCACCAGCGTCTGAAGGAGTCCAGTATTGGCTGCAGAATCCTGTGTAAGAAGAAGTACCCATCATCTGAGACAGAGGACCGGTAGCCCTTATATCCCAATACAGGCCCTGCAATGCAGCTTCAACGCCTGCAAGATACAGGTAATCTTCTACCTGCTGCTCATCCGGAGCGTCAACATTCTTATTGACATCCAGATAATGGTCGCAACCTGTCATGAAGAAGCCCAGAGTTGCAATAAGAATTATAGTATATATCTTTTTCATATTCCTTGCGATTAGAAGGTTAAGTTGATACCAACGGAAACGCTTCTAGGAGTAGGAGTACCCCAGCTGTCGATTCCGAATCCACCGGTTCCACCAAGAGCTGCAGAGTTTGCATTTCCAACAGGGTCAATACCGGAGTAGTTAGTCAGAGTGAACAGGTCATTTGCACTTACCCATACGCTTGCTGCTGAGAGAAGGTTGTGAGTTGCGTTCTTGAGCCAGTTCTTTGGAACTGTGTACTGGAACCTGCACTCCTTGAGACGAAGGTAATTAACATGCTTTTCGAGCCAGTTGATACCAGGGCCTAAATAGTAGCTGGGCAGGTTGGAGAAGTCTACTACGATATTATTAGGAGTAGGGTTGGAAGTATCTTCCAGACCGTTCTTGAGAATACCGTTGAAAGTATATTTACCCTGCTGACGCAGTTTTACAGACTCCTCGCTGGTTCCGTTAACCATCATATTCCATTTGGTTGCATTTACAACTGCGGCTCCGAATCTTCCGTCAAGCAACATGGAGAAACGGAAGTTCTTCCATGAAACTGAAGAAGTGATACCGTATTTCAGTTTAGGGTTACGGTCGCCAATGTAAACCCACTCGGCCTTGCTCAGAGGAAGACCGGTGCTAGGGCTGATAAGAACCTGTCCCTTTGAGTTTCTCTGGTAGTCATAACCGGTCATTGCATAGATAGGATAACCCTTCTTTACACCATTACGTACATCGTCGATAACCCAGGTGTAAGCGTTGTAGTACTCGGATACTGCATCAGGAAGATAGGTAACTTCTGAATCACTGTGGTCGAGGTTCAGACCGATGTTCCATCTCCAGCCGGAAGAAGTACGGAGAACATCACCGTCAATGTGGAATTCCCATCCCCAGGTCTTGAATGTACCAACGTTCATGTTATTGAGAACGAATCCAGTAGCGTATGACAGACGGAAGTCTGTTACATACTGGTTCTTACATTTTCTCCAGAAATAAGAGAAGTCCATGTTTACTCTGTCGTTGAAGAGTCTTGCCTCAAATCCGATTTCGGTCTCATCGTTCATCTCTGGCTTGAGGGTAGGGTTAGGACCAGTATAACCGTACTTGTATCCACCACCGATATTGTCGGTTGTTTCAAGTGCCGGATAGATTGCATTAGGAGTTGCATCCTTACCTACCTCTGCAAAAGAAGCACGGATTTTCAGGTATGACAGATAGTCGTTGTTCTTCAGGAAAGGAAGTTCAGTTGCAATGAAGGATGCCTCAATTGCAGGATAGAAGAATGAGCGGTTGTCCTTCGGAAGGGTAGAAGACCAGTCGTTACGGGCACGGAAGTTCAGGAAGGCCATATTCCTCCAGCCGAATTCCAAAGCTCCGGATATACCCTGAAGTCTTCTCTTAGAATGACGGGTACGGGTAGTAATGGTTTCAGGATCGCAGTTTGCCAGAGAGTAGAAGTCAACAGCCTTGAACTTGGAACCATAGGTTGCTATGCTCTCTACTGCATTTTCCTGCTGGTGGTAACCAACCTGACCTCTGAAAGTGAAGTCTCCCCACTGGTTGTTGTAACCTGCAAGGATGTTCACAGATTTGTCTGCAAGGTCATACTTGGAAATATTGATACCTCCGCCCTCACCATAGGTTCCGCTGCCGCGGTTGTAGTAGTATGGGTGATAGAACTTTTCGTATGTGGACTTTGAGTTATCCCATCCCATTCTTGCTGTGAGGAAAGTATTCTTGGTAGGAGTGATGTTCACACCAAGGGTGGTGATGAATCTCTTTGTCTCATCATAGTCGCGATTCTTGTGAAGGTCGTACAGCGGGTTCATCAGGTCTGTATCAGTATAGTAGTTAGGAAGCCTCATCTGAACACCGTCTTCGTCAAGATAATTGCGCATATCATCAACAATAGGCCAGATAACAGCCTTACGGAGAACACCGTAAGCGCCCTTCTGAGCCTTGTGGTTATCAGACTGGGTGTAACTCATCATGGCATCAAAATTCAGCCATTTGGTTACCTGTGCCCTTCCTGAGAGTGAGAGGTTGAGCTTCTCATACTCAGTAGTCTTTACTGTTCCTTTCTGATCCAGATATGAAGCAGCTCCACGAACGGTAACTTTATCTGTACCACCTTCTACTGCTACATTGTGCTGATGTGAGAAACCGGTCTGAAGCAGAGCCTTTACGTTGTCATAAAGCTTGACGCTGCCGTCAGAAGGATATCTGCCACCAAAACGTGAAGTATAGTAGTAGTTTGTTACACCATACTGACCGTTTGCAAATTCAGTCTGAGACTCAGGATAGCCATAGCTCTTGCTCCAAGTAAGTTGATTGCTGTAGGTAACCTTGCCGGCTCCTGCAGAACCTTTCTTGGTGGTAATCACGATAGCACCGTTTGAAGCATCTGATCCGTAAAGCACTGCAGCTGCAGCACCCTTAAGGATGGTCATGCTCTCAATGTCCTCAGGGTTGATGTCGTTTCCTCTTGATGAATAGTCATCATACAAGCTGGAGAATCTTACCTGACCGCCATTGTCTGAAAGGTCATCAACTGCAAATCCGTTACGGGAGTCAAAGGTGCTGTTGTTCATAGGCACACCGTCGATAACGTACAGAGGCTGGTTGTTTCCGGAAATGGAAGTCGGAGAACGGAGAATTACGCTAGTTGAAGCTCCGGGAGCACCACTTGTGGTGGTAACAGTCATACCTGATACACGGCCCTGGAGAGCAGCTACGAAAGCGTCACGACCAGACTCCTGAATATCAGTTGCCTTTACGTTCTGAACTGCAGAACCCACTGAACGCTGGACACGTTTCTGGCCATACTCTGCCGTAATAACGACATCGCCCAAAACGTTGGCGTCGTCTCTGAGGACTGCGTTAACTACACTCTTGTTGTTTACGGGAATTTCGAGGTTTCCGTATCCAACTGAAGAGAAAACAAGTGTTGCGTTGCCTGCACACTTGAGTGAGTAGCGGCCGTCTGCATCCGAGCTGGTTCCGGTTTTGGGGCTGCCCTTCACATAGATGCTGGCGCCCGGTACCGGTTCACCGTTCTGATCGGTGACTCTACCGCTGACATTTACATTCTGGGCAAAAATCTG
>ERZ842401.1253-NODE-1253-length-36870-cov-12.390737_pt1 | contig 36870 bp, 33 predicted proteins | sample MGYA00521270_ERZ842401 | MGnify/ENA primary metagenome ERZ842401 (study PRJEB31892, sample SAMEA3878208) | bioreactor metagenome | biome: Moose rumen | place: Sweden | collected 2011-10 | study: EMG produced TPA metagenomics assembly of the PRJEB12797 data set...
CTCGCGTCACTATACCCAAAGCTTAGTTAAGGCCAGATGTCTTCAAGACACTACAGTAGTTTGATAGCTTCTTGGTCAAAATGATCCATGTGTTCGTGAGTGACGAAAATGATGTCGGCCTTAGGCATGGCTGTGTAATCAATCTGTCGATTACCCAATTGTCTGACGGGGTCGATAGCTATCTCCATGCCGTCGTATTCGATACGAATACTGGCGTGCATCAGGGCAAAGAAGCGAACGGTCTTTCCACTTTTCGTCTTGAATACATCCATTTCATAAAGGTTCTGGGTGGTGGGCATGTTGTTGTTTCGCCAGGCTATGATTCCTCCCAGCAGGTTCGTCACGGTAAATCCCTTCTCTGTTAGGATGTTGGCAGCCTTGGCCGAACGTCTTCCACTTCGGCAATAAACAGCCACGGGCTTGTCTTTGTATAATTTGTCTTCCGCTTCTTGAGCAAAGGTGTTTTGGTTCACGTCGATGTTCTGTGCTCCTTCGATGTGGCCTTCCTCAAACTCATCGGCAGTTCTTACATCCACTAACTGTACGTCAGGTTGACTGATCAACACCGAAAATGCATCTACATCGGCATCTTGAAAACCGTTCTGGCTGCAAGCTGTAGTGGCGTGAATACCCAGCATCGCCAGTAAAAAAGATAATGCTTTGTTCATGATGTTATGGTTTTGTTTCTGCAAATGTACTATTTTTTTTGAAAAAAATGTCTTTCATTTTTTGTTTTCTTGCCGATTTATAGTAATTTTGCACCATATTAGAAAAATAGTTAATTAATTTCATACTGATGCCACATACAAGAGAAGAAAAGCTGGAAGCTTTCGGGCGCTTGCTCGATGTGCTTGATAAACTCCGGGTAGAATGTCCCTGGGACCGTAAGCAAACCAATGAGAGTCTGCGCCCAAACACGATAGAAGAGACTTTCGAACTCTGTGATGCCCTGATCAAGAACGACACTCAGAATATCTGTAAGGAACTGGGCGACGTGATAATGCATGTGATGTTCTATGCGCTGATAGGACAGGAAAAAGGCGATTTCGATATTGCCGATGTCTGCAACAAAGAAGCCGATAAACTCATTTTCCGCCATCCCCACGTCTATCCTCCTCAAGAAGAAACAACCGATGGAGGTCAGACCTCAGCAACAGGCACCCAGGGCACTGGCCAGTTCTCTAATGCCAAGACTTCTGAGCAGGTGCTCAAAAACTGGGAACAGATTAAGTTGAAGGAAAAGGATGGCAACAAGAGCGTGCTCTCTGGTGTACCTTCGGCACTTCCTTCGCTCATCAAGGCTTACCGCATCCAAGACAAAGCCCGCAATGTAGGCTTCGATTGGGAAGACAAGGGGGATGTATGGGCAAAGGTTCGTGAAGAACTGGATGAGCTGGAAACCGAACTGAAGCGCGAGGACAAAGACAAGTCCACCCGCGAATTGGGCGATTTCCTCTTTGCCGTCATCAATGCCGCACGTCTCTATCACCTCAATCCCGACAATGCTTTGGAACTGACCAACCAGAAGTTTATCAATCGGTTCAACTATATAGAGAACCATTCTATCAAGATTGGTAAACCCTTGACAGAGATGTCGTTGCAGGAAATGGATGAATTATGGAATGAAGCTAAACAAAAGGAATCTCATGAAGAATAAATCAACAATGCATGTGGCACTGGTCGTTACTCTGATGGCCGTGCTGATGGGAGTTGGAAGCTGCAAAGACAAGGCTCCCCAAGAGCAGCCCACCATCGACTCGCTGGCGATTGATACATTGGAAGTGACCGACTCAACGCTCTATGGCCGATGTGGCGATGGTACGGCGATGCACACGCTGGAGCTGATTACCGATCAGGGCGACACGCTCTATTTCGGAATCAACAACGACTCCGTGATGAATGTTCGTGGCGGATTAGGTGCTGGCGACCGTTTGGCTGTGTTAGCTGGCGAGATGATCGATGGCGAACAGCAGGCAGGACTCGTCATCAATCTGACAACCCTTCTGGGTAAATGGACAGCCCTCGACAAGAACTTTGAATTGCAAGAGGGTGGGGTGGTCGTATCCAATGTCACCGAACCCAAACCCATTGCGGAATGGAAGATTTGCAACGGCCGACTGGTATTGTCTGCTGACACGTTCGACATCTATGAGTTGGGTGTTGACAGTCTTTTCCTCGAGAATGACAACGGCATCTACACCTATAAGCGCATGCGATAGATGACTCCCTTCAGCGTTTATATTCTGGGATGTGGCAGTGCGATGCCCACCAAACGCCACAATCCCAGTTCGCAGGTGGTATCTCTGCGCAACAAGGAGTTCATGATTGATTGCGGCGAGGGCACTCAGCTGCAGTTGCGCAAAGCTCATGTCCACTTCAAGAAGATTCAGGCCGTCTTCATTTCCCATCTTCATGGCGACCACTGCCTTGGACTCATCGGAATGATGAGCACTTTCGGCATGTTGGGCAGAAGGGAACCTCTCCACATTTATGCGCCCGAGGCGTTGAAACCTCTGTTAGACCTTCAGATGCAGGTGTTCTGCGACAAACTGGAGTATGAGGTGGTATTTCATGCGGTTGACACGACGCAAGAACTTGTAATCTATGAAGACAAGAGCCTGACCATCAGTTCCTTACCACTGAATCACCGTGTGCCCTGTTGCGGTTTCCTTTTCCGTGAGAAACCGCTGCTGCCTCATATCCGTCGAGATATGATCGATTATCTTGAGATTCCCATTAGCCAGATCAACAACATCAAGAATGGTGCCGACTGGGTGCGCGAGGATGGTACTGTTGTCAACAACAGCGAGCTCGTTGTGCCCGCCGATCAGCCTCGTGCGTATGCTTATTGTTCTGACACCAAGTTTCTGCCTGAGCTTGTCGAGCGAATCAAGGGGGTCAATTTGCTTTACCACGAGAGCACATACGATCATGAGATGGCCGACAAAGCTGAAAAATACTATCACAGCACTGCCGAGCAGGCAGCTATCATTGCCCGCGATGCATGTGTAGGAAAACTGCTGTTAGGGCATTACAGTTCTCGTTACGACGATGAGAGGGTATTGCTCAACGAAGCTCAACGTATTTTCCCTCAGTCGTATCTCACACATGAAAACGACGTCTTCTGTATTTAATCATTTTGTTCTTAGGTCAGAACGTAAGTCCAAAAACTTTATGCTGTGCTTATGCGAGGTAGATATAGCTGAGGTCCATGTATGCGAACTCTTCGCTGACGAGATAGTGCAGGGCGGCATCCAAAGCCTGAGTGGGAACTGGGAGCTGGTTTAGCTCCGTGATATGATGCTTTTTACCGTCGGCCAGCAGGTTGAGAATCAGCTCTTCGGCGTGCTTCTGCTCTTGTTTGACGGTCTTGGCGGGACGATGCGACAAGCAGACATCGCACTGCCCACACTGATGATCGGTTTTTTCACCGAAATACTGCAGCAGCCTTTGTTGCCTGCATATATCATCTTGGCTGAAGAAACTGATCATCTGTTCAATGCGCTCGGCAAACTCCTTCTTGCGGTCGTCGTAGACTTCCGGCGGTATCAATACGTTTTCCGGATCTTCTCGACTCTGCGTAAACGTGATATAGGGCGTCTTTCGCTGAGGGATAAAGTGAATGATCTTTCGGTCGCTCAGGCTCTTCAGCACCAAATACACCTGCTGTTGCGACTTCAGCTCGGCTTGGTCGGCGATGTACGCTTCGTCGATGAAGCAGTAGTCGGTGAACATGCCGCCATAGTTGCGGAGCATAGCCGTGATGACGTCATTCTCCGTGGCAGTGAGCGAGTTCAGTCGGTAGAGGTCGTTGCGGTCAACCAGGAAGTGGACGCGCGCTCTGTTGTCTCGTTCTTCTTCATAGAGAATGTAGTTAGCACGCGTCAGAATGTGGAGAGCCGACTCTACACGGATGGGGAAATGCTTGAAATAATGGCAGAACTTGTCGATGTTAAACTCAAAGGAAGCGCCCCGTCCGCTGCCCACTCCTATCTGAAATAAATATGAAAGGTGCTCATAAACGAGTTTGACCTCGTCTTTGGGAGGATAGGTGTCGTCGATGCGTTTCCGCAGCTTGTGAACGTCGCTGTTGTTGCAAAGCAATACGGCATAGGCTTTCAGTCCGTCGCGCCCAGCTCGTCCTGCCTCTTGGAAGTAAGCCTCTGGCGAGTCAGGGCAGTCGTAGTGAATCACCAGTCGCACGTCGGCCTTGTCGATTCCCATGCCAAACGCATTCGTGGCCACCATCACGCGAGCCTCGTCGCGCTGCCATTCCTCCTGGATCCTGTCGCGTTCCGTAGAGTCGAGTCCGGCATGATAGGCCAGAGCCGATATATTGTTCTGGCAGAGCAGCGAGGCAATCTCTTTGGTTCGTTTCCTACTGTGCACATAGACGATGGCGCAGCCTTCTACGGAGCGCAGAATATGCAGCAGTTGTTCCAGTTTGTCGTTGGCATGTCTAACGATGTAGGCCAGGTTTTTACGTTCAAAGCTCATAGAGAATACGTTCTTCTCCTTGAACTGTAGCTGGTCTTGAATATCGTCGATGACGGCGGGCGTTGCCGTCGCCGTGAGTGCAAGAATGGGAGCGTCGGGCTTGATGTGGCGGATATCAGCGATGTGTCGATACGACGGGCGGAAGTCATAGCCCCACTGACTGATGCAATGAGCTTCATCCACGGTGATGAAGCTCACCCTCATGTGGCGCAGCTTCACCTGAAAAAGTTCTGAACTCAGGCGTTCGGGCGATACGTAGAGAATCTTTACGCCGCCGAACACGCTGTTCTCCAGTGTCTTCAGCACCTCATCGTGGCTCATACCGCTATAGATGGCAGCAGCCAGGATATGGCGCTTTCGCAAGTTGGCCACCTGGTCTTTCATCAGGGCAATCAGCGGAGTGATAACGATGCAGACACCTTCCATGCAGAGTGCTGGCACCTGAAACGTAATCGACTTACCGCCACCCGTGGGCATCAGTCCCAAGGTGTCGCGACCTTGGGTGATGCTCTCGATGATTTCCTGTTGGATGCCGCGAAAACTGTCGTAACCCCAATACCGTTTCAGCAGATATTTGAAACGGTCGGCAGACAACATCACATTGCCCGGCGACTGCTCACTGGCTTCACAATCCTTCTGCATGCTCTTCATGTTGAATAGTCTGTGGTTCGTTCAGCCTCCTTCACTGTGCCTGTGGCTGGTTGATGAAGGTCTCGAGCAGTTCCGAGGGTCGGATGTCTTCTATCTGCAACTGCACATCGTTGTGCTTGAAGATATTGTCTTCGATGGTGTAGGCGATGTCGAACGAGCGTTTGCTCTTGATATATCGCGCGCTGGCGCTCTGTCCGAAGGCGATGCCGTTCATTACGTTGTTCGATTTGGAGTCCACCAGTTCCAGTTTGATATGCTCCTGTTCGCGTCCCACCACCTTGCTCGTGCCGAAGTCGTAGACATCGGTAGTGCAGAACAGCGGCTTGGGATTGTCTTGTCCGAACGGGCCGAATCGCTTCAGTTCGTTGTGCAGCTTGCGTGTGATATCCTTGAAGTCGATCTTCGCATCGATTTGCAGGATGGCCTCCGTCTGTTCGGGTTGGATATGCTCTTCCACGTACTTCTGGAACCTGTTACGGAACTCTGGCACATCGTCCCATTTCAGCGTGAGTCCGGCTGCGTAGGTATGACCGCCGAAGTTGACCAGCAGATCGCGGCAGCTCTTGATGGCTGCATACACGTCGAAGCCGATGACGCTCCGGGCAGAACCCGTTGCCAGGTCGCCCATGCGGGTGAGGACGACGGTGGGTCGGAAGTAGATTTCCGTCAGTCTTGATGCCACGATACCCACAACACCTTTCTTCCAGTTCTCGTCGTAGAGCACGATCGATGAGTGTCGCTTCTGACTCTCAATGCGGGCCACAATCTGGTTGGCCTCTTCCGTCATCTGCTTGTCGATATCCTTGCGCTGCTCGTTGTACTCGTTGATGTGCTTGGCTTTGCGCAGGGCCGTCTCATGGTCGCGTTCTATCAACAGGTCCACCGTCTCCATGCCGTTCTCCACTCTGCCGGAAGCGTTGATGCGAGGTCCAATCTTGAACACGATGTCGCTCATCGAGATGTCGCGCCCATTGAGTCCGCAGATGTCGATGATGGCCTTCAAGCCCACACTCGGATTCTGATTCAGTTGCTTCAGACCGTGGAACGCCAGGATTCGGTTCTCGTCAACCACCGGCACTATGTCAGCAGCGATGCTCACGGCCACGAAGTCGAGTAGGGGGATGAGCTGCGAGAAGGGGATACCATTGTTCTTGGCAAAAGCCTGCATGAACTTAAAGCCCACCCCACAACCGCACAGATGCTTGAAGGGGTAGGTGTCGTCTTCCCGTTTCGGGTTCAGGATAGCTACGGCCGGTGGTAGCACCTCGTCGGGCACGTGATGGTCGCAGATAATAAAATCAATGCCTACGCTTTTAGCGTATGCAATCTCGTCGATTGCCTTGATGCCGCAATCGAGAATGATAATCAGTTTCACACCAGTTTCCAGGGCATAGTCTATACCTTTCTTGCTGACCCCATACCCCTCTTCGTATCGGTCGGGGATGTAGTAGTCCACATTGGAATAGAACTGCTGCAGAAACTTGTACACCAGTGCTACAGCCGAGCATCCATCCACATCGTAGTCGCCATAGATCATGATACGCTCTTTGCGTCCCATAGCATCGTTCAGCCGATCCACCGCCACATCCATGTCTTTCATGAGGAACGGGTTGATCAAGTCGCCTAATTGCGGACGGAAGAACCGCTTGGCAGCGGGTTCTGTCGTGATGCCACGCCGTATCAGAATCTGCGCCATAATGGGACTGATGCCCATCTTGGCTCCGAGGGCCTCAGCTGCTTTCGTCTCTTCTGGTGTAGGTGTCTTGTAATTCCATTTGAAGTGCATTTATATTGTTATTTGTTCTTTCTGCCCCCAAAATTACAAAAAAATATGCGAGTACATGCGCAATTCTACTATTTTTAGCAGAAATCAATAATTATTAATAGTATGCAGCCTCGCAAACCGCATAGCTTTCTGTGATTTTATGTTTTTCATTGATCCTCTTCGGCTACGCGAAGGATGATGCTGGTGGCACCGAGGGTGAAGAGTGTACTGTCTTCAATGATGCGGCGCTCACGAGGAAGCAACTCCACGTCGCCCACAAAAGTGCCAGTATTGCTGTTGTTGTCGGATAATGTGTAGCGCAGGTTGCCACGCTTGTCGCGACTGACGTTCACGGTACAGTGGTTGAGGTCAACGCTGGGGTCTACGGTCTCAAAGGTGCAGTTGGCGGGATTGCCTTTCTGATAGCGGCCTATGACATTGTCGCCCCATTGCAGCGGAATGACTTGCTTGTAGTGGAACACGTTCTCAATGACAACGATCGAGCCGAAGCCTTTCTCGTTGGCTTGCTCATCGGGGTTCTCATCTTTCTGGCGGTCGCGCAGTTTGCTGACACCCATCCTGATGCCGAACTGCTTGTTGCATTCGGGACACTGAAAAACAAGACTCTGACCTTCTGTATACTGAGTTTCATCGAAGATGATGAAATGATCGCATTTAGGACATCTGACGCGTTTCATGGTTGATGGCTATTATTTTAGGTTCATGACCCACGCCTCGGCGAAGTCAGAACTTTGCTGGCGCAGCTTGCGCAATTGGTTTTGAGCTTCGCTCTCACTCTCGAAGTGGCCATACACCACCTTGATACCCTTCGCGCGCTGCACGATTTCCGTATCAGCATAACCTTTGCCCTTGAGTTGACCCACAAAAATCTCCGCATTCTTTTTAGCTACCTGACTGGCTAAGACGATGGTCCAGGTGGGTTGGGTGATGGGTGATGGGTGTTGGGTGTTGGGTGATGGGTGTTGGGTGTTGGGTGATGGGGGTTGGGTGTTGGGTGATGGGGGTTGGGTGATGGGTGATGGGGGTTGGGTGTTGGGTGATGGGTGTTGGGTGTTGGGTGATGGGTGTTGGGTGTTAATGGGAGCTGAAGCTGACTGGGGCTTTTGAGCCGAAGCCTGCTGAGGTTTGTTGGTTTGCTTTGCCACAGCAACGGGCTTGTTGGTGGTAACCTCCTTGGGCATGATGCGATAGAACAGTTCACTGTCTATCTTGCACATCTCGATGAACGAGCGGGTCTCATTGCCGAAGGGGATGGCCAGGAGGAAGAGCAATACGACGGCAGCAGCTACGGCAACCACTTTGCGCATGGTGCTCATCTTCATGATGATGGCCTTGCCTTCTGTTTGCTTCGGTTCTGTTTCCTGCTTCAAGGGTTCCGCTACGGTGGCCACTTCCCCTATCGTATGGATGTCGAGTGCACTCAATCCATACAGCGACGGTGTCAGGATGCCAGCCTCACAGGGCTCAAACTCATAATTACCCTCTTTGTTGAGCTTTAAAGTTCCGATGTCGTAAATATCGTAGAAACCTTGATTCTCAATATGTTGCTTAATTTCGCTCACCTCTTTCTCAATCCTGACGACTGCTTCAGGATAACTGATGTCATAGGATTCCACATACGACTGAGCCAGGAGCGAGTCGTTCATCTTGAGCTTCGGGTTGAAACCCAGCGTGCGCAGTGGTGGCAAATAGAGCGATTCCCCACTGTCATAGCTCGCTTCTACATAGTGAGCCATGAAGCCTCCGAGGTCGGGAACGATGACACAATCGTTCTCAAGGAGCAGTATTTCGATATGTCTATCTAATTCAATCACAGTGGCGATTTTTTTGTTTTCGGGTACAAAATTACATCATTTCCGCGAATGTACCAAATAAAAATGCTCACAAAAAGAAAAAAAAGACTAAATCTTTTGTCGAAATCCGATTTTTATGTTTAATTTTGCACTTTGAATGAAGCCATAGGGCTGAAATCGAATAGTAAGACAACCTATGTATAGAAATTATACCATCCTGTTCCTGGCAGCAATCCTCTTGGGATGTGCATCCTGCAAGAAGAGTAATGAGCCTGCAGAAACTCCAAAAGAGGATCTTCAGGCCAAGAAAATGTTGCAAGGTGTTTGGATTTCAGATGAAGACGAGAGTCCGGCACTCATGGCCAAGGGCGACTCTATCTTCTATCCCGACTCCACGAGCATGCCCGTGGCTTTCAAGATTGTGTCTGATACCTTATATTTAATAGGGGGCACCACGGCAACCTATCCCATTGAGTCGCAGTCGGAGCATATCTTCAGTTTCCGTAATCCCAATGGAGAAACGGTGAAGCTCGTCAAAAGCGATGATGCCGAGGACTTCTCCTACTTCGAGATGAAGCAGCCTGTGGTGTTGAACCAGCGCCGACTCATCAAGCGCGACACCATCGTGGCTGGCCCTGCCGACCGCTATCACTGCTATGTGCAGGTGAACCCTACCACCTATAAGGTCTACAAGAGCAGCATCAACGACTCTGGCTTGGAGGTGAGCAATGTCTATTACGACAACACTGTCCACTTTGCCATCTTCAAGGGAGCCCAGCGACTCTATTCTCACGACTTCAAGAAGCTCGACTTCAAGAACCTCCTGCCGATGCTCAATATGAAGGAAACAATTCTGAGCGATATGGAGTTTCAGAAGACCGACGCCGAAGGCATCCACTATCTTGCCCTCCTCGGAATACCAGACACCGCCACCTCGTATATGGTGGAGGTGACGGTGAGTTATCAGGGCAAGCTGACCATGAAACTATCCGATTGACGATAGGAACGCCTCAGCCCGTTGCAGATCGGCGGGAGTGTCGATGCCCACCGTTTCCACATCCGTCAGCCCTACCTTTATCTTATATCCGTTTTGCAGCCACCGTAGCTGTTCCAGACTCTCCGCCTTTTCTAAAGCACTCTGTGGCAACCGGGTGATGGCTTTCAGCACCTCTGTGCGGTAGGCATAGAGTCCGATGTGCTTCAGGAAGGGATATGCCTCGGGCCATTCCACCTGTTCTTTTCCGCGAATAAAGGGGATGATGCTTCTGCTGAAGTAGAGTGCATAGCCTCGGTTGTCCACCACAATCTTCGGCGAGTTCGGATTCACGATGGGTTGGATGCCACCCGACGTGCCGAAAGGCTTGCCCAGCGTGGCTATCTGTGTCTGCTCATCGTCGAAGCAATGGCACACCGTTTCTATCTGCGAACGCTGGATGAAGGGTTCGTCGCCCTGCACATTCACCACCACATCAAAGTCGCCCCCGATGATGTCCACTGCCTCGGCAATCCGGTCGGTACCGCTCTGATGGTTGGCAGATGTCATCACGGCCTTGCCGCCGAACTGCTCCACAGCCTGCAGGATGCGATCATCGTCGGTAGCCACATAGGTGTCGTTCACCACGCTGCTCACCTGTTCATAAACTCTCTGAATCACCATCTTGCCACCCAGCATGGCCAATGGTTTGCCCGGAAACCGCGATGAAGCGTAGCGGGCAGGAATCACTGCGATATACTTCATAGTCGTTTGATGCATATAAACTGAGCGCAAAGGTAATCATAATATTCGGGAAAACGAAACAATGACCGAATATTTTATCAGGAAAAAGGGAAATGGGAAAGAAAAAGCACCATTTGTTTTGTCATGTCGATTTTTGTTCTTACCTTTGCAGCAAAGTTGAATTGAACCTTTATTACCAATGAAAGCAACCCCAATCAAGAAAGAATTAGTTGACGGACTCATCCAGAAGTTCGGCATTCAGGACTTTGCCAAAGCCACCATCCGTGAGGTGAAGCGCGTGGCACAGTTCGCAGAAGAAGAAAGTGGTGTAGAATTTATCAAGATGGAGATGGGCATTCCCGGTCTGCCAGCAGCCAAGGCAGGTGTAGCAGCCCAGATCAAGGCCCTGCAAGACGGCATTGCCAACAGCTATCCCGACATTCAGGGACTCCCCGAGCTGAAGCAGCAGGCATCGCGTTTTGTGAAAGCCTTCATCGGCGTTGACATCAATCCCGAAGGCTGTGTGCCGGTGGTGGGCAGCATGCAAGGCACCTTCGCCTCGTTCCTCACCTGTTCGCAGACCGATCCGAAGAAAGACACCGTGCTCTTCATCGACCCCGGATTCCCTGTTCAGAAGATGCAACTGCAGGTGATGGGTGTGAAGTATAAGACCTTCGACGTCTATGAGTTCCGCGGCGAGAAGCTGGGTCCGAAGCTCGAGAGCTATCTCAAGGAAGGCAACATCTGCGCCATCGTCTATTCCAACCCCAACAACCCGTCGTGGATATGCTTTAACGAAGACGAGTTGAAGACCATCGGCACGCTGGCCAACCAGTACGACTGCATCATCATGGAAGACCTGGCCTACTTCGCTATGGACTTCCGTAAGGACTTGAGCATACCGTTCCAGGCACCCTATCAGCCCACCGTGGGCCGCTATACCGACAACTATATGCTGCTCATCTCCGGTTCGAAGGCGTTCAGCTATGCCGGCGAGCGCATCGGTGTGGTGTGCATCAGCGACAAGCTGTTCCATCGCCACTACGACACTCTGGCCGCCCGCTACGAAGGACTGCCCTTCGGCATGGTATTTTCCACCCGTATGCTCTACGCCTTGTCGTCAGGCACCAGCCACAGTGCCCAGTATGCAATGGCTGCTATGCTCAAGGCAGCCTGCGATGGTGAGTTCGACTTCCGAAAAGAGATCAAGGTGTATGGCGACCGTGCTCACAAGCTGAAGGAAATCTTCTTGCGCCATAAGTTCTATGTGGTCTACGACAAGGACCTCGACGAACCCATCGCCGACGGATTCTATTTCACCATTGGTTATCCCGGTATGACCAGTGGCCAGTTGGCCCACGAACTGATGTATTACGGTGTCTCGGCCATCTGTCTTGTCACGACGGGCAGTCATCAGGAAGGTCTGCGCGTCTGCACATCGTTCATCCAGGATCATCAGTACAATCAGTTGGAAGAGCGCATGACCATCTTCGAGGAAAACAATCCGAGATAACCCCATCCATTGAATAACCCCTCCCTTGCACAAGGGAGGGGTTATTCATTAATAATTCCCCTCCCCATCACGGGAGGGGTTAGCCATAAAAAGTTCCCCTCCCTTCGTAGGGGAGGGGTAGGGGTGGGGTTACCCATAAATAAAATTCCCCTCCCTTCGTAGGGGAGGGGTAGGGGTGGGGTTAATTATTTCTCTATCAGGATTCTGGCATCCACAGCCACCACATCTTTCTCGTCGGCGAGCAGCGGGTTGATGTCCATCTCCTTGATCTCCGTAGCGAAGCGGAGTAGGGTAGAGAGGCGAACGATAATCTCAGCATACTTCTGCTGGTTGATACCCTTCTGTCCACGTGTTCCAGCCAGAATCTTATAACCGCGGAGCGACTTAATCATGCTGTACGCCTCGCCATAGGTCAGCGGAGCCAGACCCGACGAAACGTCTTTCAGCACCTCCACGAAGATACCGCCTAAGCCGCAGAGCACCACATGGCCGAAACGCTGTTCATACTTGGCTCCGATGAACACCTCCGTGCCCTTGATCATCTTCTGTACCATGATGCTCGTGGCTCCTTCAATCTTCATCATGCGGTCGAACTCCAGAGCCAAGTGCTCCGGTGTGCGGATGTTCAGGGCTACGCCGCCCACGTCACTCTTGTGAACAGGACCTACCACCTTTGCCACTACAGGATAACCTACCTTCTGGGCGAACTCGATGAGCTCTTCTTTCTTGGCGCTCACCTTTTCTGGTACCATCGGAATACCGGCGCACTGGAACAACTGGCGCACAATCTCGGGCGATACATAGCCGTTGCCCTTGATACCTGCGATGATTTCGCGAATGCGAGGCACGTCCACACCGAAGAGTTCAATCTCGGGCTTGGCAGGTTCGGGCGTCTTCATAATCTGCGTGATGGCGTTGGCCAAGGTCACCTCGTCGCTGAAGTTCACGTGACCCTTGCTCAGGAACTCGCTCACCTCAGGACCAGCCGTGTAGATACTGGGCAGGATGGGGAAGATAGGCTTCTTGCATTCCAGGATTTTCTTGTGCAGCACGTCGTAGGTCTCATAGAGCTGTACCAGTCCTGGTGTACCGAAGATAACGCAGATGGCATCGATATCCTCAAACTCCTTCTCGCAGTAGTCGATGGCGATGCCCAAGTGCTCTGGCGTACCTGTAGCAAGAATATCAATCGGGTTGGCCACCGATGAGCCTGGGAAGAGCTTCGACTTCAGTTCGTCGGCCTTCGGACCCGTGATGGGAGGAATGTTCAGACCGCCCTTGCTGAGCGCGTCGGTCAGCATCACGCCAGGACCGCCGGCATGAGTGACGATGGCGAAGTTCTTGCCCGTCAGACGCGGCAGGGTGAAGATGCAACCCGTTGTGGTGAGTTCTTCGCGCGAGAAGCAGCGCACGATGCCCGCCTTACGGAACAGTGCCTCTACGGCAGAGTCGCTGGATGCGATGGCTCCCGTATGCGACGAGGCTGCTCTGCTACCAGCCGACGAGGCACCTGCCTTGATGGCTGCGATGCGACATCCCTTGCGGATGAGCGAACTGGCGTGGAACAACAGCTTGTCGGGGTTGCCCACATTCTCGATGTAGAGCAGCTTCACGTGAGAGTCGCGCTCGGCATCGAAGTTCTCGTCCATATACTGCAGCACGTCTTCGATACCAATCTGCTTGCCGTTGCCGATGCTCCAGACGCTGTTGAAGGGCAGACCCTTCGTCACGGCCGACTCGAGGATGAACACAGCCGTAGCGCCCGATCCACTGATGAAGTCTACGCCCTTCGGGTTCAGCGTGGGAATAGGCTTGGTGAATACGCTGTGATGCCAAGCGTTCATCAGTCCGATACAGTTCGGTCCGATGAGGGCAGCACCATATTGCTCGCATGAGTCGAGAATCTTCTTCTCCAACGCAGCACCTGCCTTGGTCTCTTCTCCGAAACCGGCAGATATAATAATGAACGCGCGCACGTTCTTTTCTGCAGCGAGGAACTCCACGTAGTCGGGACACCATTTAGCTGCCACCACGAGGATAGCCAGATCTGTGGGAGGAATCTCCTTGGCATCATGAAACACCTTGATGCCTTGCACTTCGTCTTCTTTGGGATTAACAATACGTAGCTGACCTTTGTAGCCGCCGTTCAGGATGTTGCGCACAATCGCACCACCGGGTTTGTGCGTGTCGTTAGAGCCGCCAATCACGACAATGCTCTCCGGATGTAAAAGTTGTTCGTTTATCATGGTTGAATGATGTTTGATATATTTGCTTGCAAAGATACGAACTTCCGTTGAGCTGTGCAAATAATTATCGAAAAAAATTACAGGAATCAATAATTATTGTATCCAAAGAGGGCATGTCCCTACATGTGGTTTGCATCACCGATGATGCTTGCTTTGATGGTGTCCACGATGTACCTCACGTCCTCATCGCTGACGTACGGTCCTGCCGGCAGACACATGCCAATCTTGAAGAACCCCTCGCTCACGCCGTTGACATACGACACACTTGTATCTGTCGTGAAGCAAGTGAACGTCGCTCCCCGCTCCTCACTCCTCTCTCCTCTCAAATACACCGGCTGCTTATGCATCGGCTTCCACACGGGGCGGGCCTCAATCTGCGCCTGATCCATCAGCACGCGCAACGCCTCCACATTGGCATTGGGTTCGCAATCGGTATGAGCCGATTCCGCAATATGAATCACGCCGGCGGCCCCACCGACAGCCCCCTTCACGATGGTCTTGTAGGCATTCTCCTGCCCCTTCACTTTCACATTCTCATCGATAGTGATGGTGCAAAGCCAATAGTTCGAGTCATACTCTCCTGTCTTCGGTTGACTGTGGACGTTGATTCCGTCAACGTCTTTAAGCAACTCCTCATAAAGAGCCTGCACATGTCTATGATGCGCCAGATGCTGGTCAACCACCGTCATCTGCCCACGACCGATACCAGCACAGATGTTCGACATACGATAGTTATACCCAATCTTCTCGTGCTGGTAGTACGGATAGCTCTCACGATACTGCGTGGCGTACATCATGATCTCGCGCCACTCATCCTCGTTCGCCGTGATCAGCGCACCCCCGCCAGAGGTAGTAATCATCTTGTTGCCGTTGAAGCTCAGCACCCCATACTTACCGAAGGTGCCGAGCACCTGCCCCTTGTAGCGAGAGCCGAATCCCTCGGCCGCATCCTCCACCACGGGAATGCCATACCTGTTGGCAATCTCCATGATGCGGTCAGCCTGGTAAGGCATTCCATACAGCGCCACCGGCACGATAGCCTTCGGCTTCCTGCCCGTCTTGGCGATGCGGTCCTTGATAGCCACCTCCAATAGGTCCGGGTCCATGTTCCACGTCTCAGGCTCTGAGTCAATCATCACGGGCTTCGCCCCGAGATACGTGATAGGATGCGTCGAGGCACAGAACGTGAAACTCTGCACCAGCACCTCATCACCAGGACCCACGCCACAAGCCAACAACCCCAGATGCACCGCTGCCGTCCCCGACGACAGCGCCACCACCCGCTTTCCGCCTCCCTCCCCTTTGGGGAGGGCCGGGGAGGGGCATACAAACTCTTCCAGGTCCTTCTCGAACCCATTCACGTTCGGTCCCAGTGGCACCACCCAGTTCGTGTCAAATGCCTCCTGAATATACTTCTGTTCCATACCCGTCTCACTCATGTGAGCCAGGCACAAATAAATCCTTTTTCTTTCAGCCATAATATATCTGTTTTATAGAATATTCAATTCGTGGTCAGGAAAAATCAATGCACAGCATCAGTACTTCCTCCACACCATCTTATTCACGATTCCCACATAACTCTGGATAATCTTCACCACCTTCGTGGAGACGTTCTCCTCGATGTAGTCGGGCACGGGGATGCCGTAGTCGCCGTTCTGGTTCATGGTGACCGCCGTATCGACAGCCTGTAGCAGACTCTTCTCGTCGATGCCGGCGATGAAGAAACAAGCCTTGTCGAGAGCCTCCGGACGCTCCGTTGAGGTGCGGATGCAGACGGCAGGGAAGGGATGACCGATGCTGGTGAAGAAACTACTTTCTTCGGGCAGCGTACCACTATCACTCACCACTGCAAAGGCGTTCATCTGCAGACAGTTATAGTCGTGGAAACCCAACGGCTCGTGCTGTATCACGCGCTTGTCAAGCTGGAAGCCACTGGCCTCCAACCGCTTGCGCGAGCGCGGGTGACACGAATAGAGGATGGGCATGTCGTACTTCTCCGCCATCTTGTTGATGGCAGTGAACAGCGAGAGGAAGTTCTTCTCCGTGTCGATGTTCTCCTCCCGGTGGGCAGAAAGCAGGATATACTTTCCCTTCTCTAACCCTAAACGCTGATGAATATCCGATGCCTCAATCTCAGCCAGGTTCTGGTGCAGCACCTCCGCCATCGGCGACCCCGTGACGTAGGTGCGCTCCTTCGGCAGACCGCAGTCGGCGAGGTAGCGTCGGGCATGCTCAGAGTAGGCCATGTTCACGTCGCTGATGATGTCCACGATGCGGCGGTTGGTCTCCTCGGGCAGGCACTCGTCCTTACACCGGTTGCCTGCCTCCATGTGGAAGATGGGGATGTGCAGACGCTTGGCACCGATGACGCTCAGACAGGAGTTGGTGTCGCCTAACACCAGCACGGCATCAGGCTGTGTCTCCACCATCACCTTATAGCTCTTGTCGATGATGTTACCCATCGTGGCTCCCAGGTCGTCGCCCACCGCCTCCATATAGATGTCAGGGGCGGCGAGCTTCAGGTCCTTGAAGAACACCCCGTTGAGGTTATAGTCATAGTTCTGACCCGTATGCGCCAGCAGACAGTCAAAGTACTGCCTGCACTTGTTAATCACTGCTGCCAGTCGGATAATCTCCGGGCGTGTGCCCACGATAATCAGCAGCTTCAGCTTACCGTTTTCTTTGAATGATGCCATATCACTTTTTTGTTTTTCAATTTCACATAGAGTATTTGTTTTCCGTGTGACCTGATACTATGTTCTCGTGTGAGTTTATACAGGGTCAAAGAACGTATCCGGGTGAGAAGAATCGAAGATCTCGTTGCAGTACATCACCGTCACGAGGTTCTCCGTGTCGGAGAGATTGATGATGTTGTGCGTATATCCCGGCAGCATGTGCACACACTGGATATGGTCGCCGCTCACCTCGAACTCGATCACCTCGTCGGTACCAATCTTCCGTTCCTGTATCAGACCGTGCCCGGCTACCACGATGAAGAACTCCCACTTCGTGTGGTGCCAATGCTGTCCCTTCGTGATGCCCGGCTTCGAGATATTGATGCTCACCTGCCCGCAGTTCAGCGTGTGGATCAGCTCCGTGAACGACCCCCGCTCATCCACGTTCATCTTCAGGGGGAAAGCCACCTTCTCCTTCGGCAGATACGACAGATAGGTGGAATACAGTTTCTTCTCGAACGAGTTGAAGGGAATCTCCGGAATCGTCAGCGTCTGAGGCTGCTCAGCAAACTGATGGAGCAGTTCCACAATCCTCCCCAACGTCACCTTATGAGTTACAGGGCAATAGCAGTACCGCCCCTGATGAGATTCTTTCGATGTGGGTATCACCTCCAGCCCTTCAAACTCACATCGGTGCTCCTTTCCCTCGAGGGCGTCCAGCATCTCTGTGACGAGGTCGTCGATGTACAGCAGCTCCAGCTCCACTGAAGGGTCGTTCACCTGAATGGGCAGGTCGTTGGCGATGTTGTTGCAGAACGTAGCCACCGCCGAGTTGTAGTTCGGACGACACCATTTGCCAAAGAGGTTCGGGAAACGGTACACCAGCACCTTCGCCCCAGTTTCTTCCTGATACTTCAGGAACAAGTCCTCACCAGCTTTCTTCGAGCGGCCATACTCCGAGTTACCGAAGCGGCCCGTGAGCGAGGCCTGCTGACTCGACGACAGCATCACGGGACAGCGGTTGCCGTACTTCTTCAGCGTGTCGAGTAGGGTAGAGGCGAACCCGAAGTTCCCCTGCATGAACTCCTCCTGGTTCTGAGGACGGTTCACGCCAGCCAGATTGAACACGAAGTCGCACTGCTGGCAGTACTCATCCAGCAGCGCCGGATCCGTATCGATGTCATATTCAAAAACGGCATCCACGGTAACGTCATAGTTACGCGCCTTACCATCCTTGATGTTATTCAGTTGAGCGCACAGGTTCTTCCCGACAAATCCTTTCGCCCCCGTTACTAATATATTCATGAAAAATTAATGGTCAATGAGTGATAATTCGTGTTAAAGGCTACTACACAATATTTGGGATCCCGTTCAGTTCGTTCTGGATATACGTCAGCGAGGCAATCTTCTCCTTCGTCTCTTCAAGGTTCAGCCTGCGGGTGTTATCGCTGTTGAACTCCTCGATGGTCACCAGTTTCGTGTTGCCATCCTTGAAGAACTTATCGTAGTTCAGGTCACGGTTGTCTGCCGGCACACGGTAGAAGTTCCCCATATCCTCGGCCTTGGCGCACTCCTCCTTCGTGAGCAGCGTCTCGTACATCTTCTCACCGTGACGAATACCAATCACCTTGATGTCCTCCTTCTTTCCGCCGAAGAGCTCACACACCGCCTCCGCCTGCGTCTGTATCGTACAGGCCGGCGCCTTCTGTACGAGGATATCCCCGTTCTGTCCGTTCTCGAAGGCGAAGAGCACGAGGTCCACCGCCTCCTCCAGCGACATGATGAAGCGTGTCATCTTCGGTTCCGTCAGCGTGATGGGGTTCCCCTTGCGGATCTGGTCAATCCAGAGCGGGATGACCGAGCCGCGTGAGCACATCACGTTGCCGTATCTCGTGCAGCAGATCTTCGTGTTACCCGAGTTGCGCGACTTCGCCACCGCAATCTTCTCCTCGATGGCCTTTGTAATACCCATCGCGTTGATAGGATACGCCGCCTTGTCCGTCGACAGACAGATAACGCACTTCACCCCAGCGTCGATGGCGGCATCCAGCGTGTTGTCCGTGCCGATGACGTTCGTCTTCACGGCCTCCATCGGGAAGAACTCACAGCTCGGCACCTGCTTCAGCGCGGCAGCGTGGAACACATAGTCCACCCCTTTCATCGCGTATTTCAGCGTCGACTTGTTGCGCACGTCGCCGATATAGAACTTCACCTTGTTGGCCACCTCCGGCATCCTCGTCTGGAAGTCGTGGCGCATGTCGTCCTGTTTCTTTTCATCACGCGAGAAGATACGAATCTCCCCGATATCCGTTCTCAGAAAACGGTTCAGCACGGCGTTGCCGAATGAACCCGTCCCTCCTGTTATCAGGAGTGTTTTGTCTTTAAATACTGACATATCTTGTTTTTTATAAATATTCAATTCGTGGTTTTCTCGTACCTCATACCTCGCACCTCGCACCCCGCACCTCGCACCTCGATATTTCACCCCTAAATTTTGCCTACATTGCCTACATTTCCGCGTAACTATCTGGCGTGTAGCATTTTATCGTATGTAGGCAACTATGTAGGCATGTAGGCAACCCCTATTTTTCGGTCACCCAATACGTCATTCCCCGTGTCTGGCGCTTCGTTTGTATGCCTGGGATATTCTTCAGGTACCGCCCGAAGGCAGCCACACCGTTGGCTTTCAGTCCACTGCCCGCAATGCTGCGCAGATGCTCGTAGATAGCCGTTGCCGTGAGCCATTGTCCCTCCTGCTCGTCTGTCGCAGGCGCGAAATATTCATGGAAATACTGCACGGCGGGCGGCACCACCTCAAACTGCCGGTTGTGCTTCATCACCGCCTTCACCTCCTCGGGCGTGAACCACCACGCCTCGCGACGGTGCATCACCAGCTGGTAGGCCTGACCGTACAGCGCCTCGTAGTTGGGCTTGTAATCCGTGTCGACGGCTCCCTTCAGCTGCACACAGATAAAGCGGCGGTTGCCCGTGGGGTCGCTCAGCACGCTGCCCTCGTTCGTCGTGGCGATGAACGAGGCGAAGCGGCGGAACTCCTCCACATGCTTCCCGTAGGGACGCTTGATCTTCACACACGGCAACTGGATGACGTTCTTCAGGAAGCCCTCCTGCAGCTTCGGCGATATCTGGTTGAACTCATCGAGGTTGATCAGCAGGAAGTTATGCATCGCCTGCAGCGTCTGCCGCTTCTCGTTCACGTCGAGGTTCTCCAAGAAGCCCCACCGCAGCTCGGGTGGCAGGATATTTCGGCAGAACGTGGTCTTGCCGTCGCCCTGCGGCGAGATGAGCAGCGGCACGATGCTGTTGCCGTACTCCTGTCGGGGCAGCAGCCACTGTGCCACCATCGAGAGGAACCACTTGCGGAACCACTGCTCCCACTGCGGGATGTCGCACGGGATGCAACGGGCCAGCATCGCGATATGGTCGGTCTGACCGTCCCACCGGTCGGCGACGCGCATCAGGAAGTCGCCCACAGGGTCGAACGGCCTGATCATGTTCGACCGCACGTAGCGGCGCACGTCGTTGTCGCGCACATCCAAACCTGCCAGGCGCGCCTCGATGGTCAGTCCGTTGACGGCCTTCTCGTCGCACGCCTGCCAGTCCACCACCCATGTGTTGTTCGGACGGAATTCCGTATAGCCCATCACCTGGTTGTGGCGGAACACATAACGAGTGTTCAGGAAGCTGATCATCCGGCGGGTCTCGCGGCTCACCCCATCGGCGTCATTCCTGCGGGGCTTCACCTCAGCGTAGACGGCTCCCACAATGGAGCGGCAGACATCCTCGTCGTAGTCCTCGCGATACTGATGGTGGTTGCGGATATGCAGGAAGGCCTCCTCCTCGGGAACGCCCGCCACGCAGAGCCTGCGTACCAGTTCCGTGAGGTAAGCCTCCATCCACTGACTGCTGATGATGCCGTCCGTAGCCTCGTAGGCCTCGTCCACCGCCCGCTGGTATATCTGTTCGTAGACGGCATAGAGCGACATGTCCGTATAGCGCTGTTCCTCCGTCTCACCGTCCTTCCTCATCTCCGTCTTTCCGCCCACCTTCAGCGGGGTGTACGACGGGTTGTAATACGGCTGCGCATCGAGGGGCAGCAAGAATGCGCTGCGTGCACTCACCGGCCGGTGTGCAATTCTCCCCGGCAGGATGCCGCCATACACGGCGAAGGCCGTCTCATAGGCCAGGCGGCACAGCCGGTCCATCTCCTCCTCCGTCTGGGGAATCCTCCCGTCCTGTGCCTCCACCGCCACCAGTATCACGACGCTCCGTCCGTCGGCACCGGTCATCGCCGCCATCGTCATGGGCAGTTTCGCGGCCGCCTCCTTCACCGCCACGATGTCCTGACTACGCAGCAGGTCCTCCACATGCAGCGTCACCACCGAGTTGAAGGCCACCACCTCCAACCGTCCGTTCGCCGACTTCCTCATCTCCACCGACGGGCACACCATCGTCATGGTCTTCGCCCAGTCGCCCATATCACCGAAGATCGCAACATGCTGCCGCAGTTTTCCAATCACTCCGGCCTTCGTATCACTCTTGATGCGGTCCAAGAACCACTCTGCCGTCTTCACCGACAGATGCTGTTCCTTCTCCTTATCAGTTCTAATCAACGATATCTTCATAGTACTTTCCTCTTAAATCTTTAGTAATTCCTTCATCTTTCATCCTTCATCCCCCTAAGTTTCCCCTCCCCTCCGAGGGGAGGGGCAGGGGTGGGGTCTTCATCCTTCATCCATCATCCCCCTAAGTTTCCCCTCCCCTCTGAGGGGAGGGGTTAGGGGTGGGGTCAGCAATCTCGTACCTCGTACCTCGCACCTCGTACCCCGTACCTCGTACCTCGCACCTCGTACCTCGAAATATTCGTTCAATTCGTTGTCGTACCCCTATATCTTTGTCAGATTTTGAATAAATTTGTGAAATTTCTCGCCGCAGGCGACTACATTCCTCCTTCCTCCCACCGTCTGGGACTTTTGTCCCACCCCCTGGGAAAAAAGTCCCAGCCCCTGGGACACTCTATGGAACCGTCGTATAGTCGTACGATTCAATATATTTGTCGAAGGCGATCACCCCTTCGAACCCGTGCCGACGGAACACCTGGCTCACCATCTCCTGCATCTCCGGAGTCAGCAGCCGTTCCCCGTCCTTATAGCGGTAGTACGAACCCTTGCTGCCGAACCGTTCTGTCAGTTCCATACGAATCAGATGCCGTGCATCCCGTCCCCGTATCCTATCGTACAGCTCGTGGAACCCACAGGCCATCTTCACCTTCTCCTTCGACTGGAAGTAGCTGCACTCCCCGTCCTTCCGAGCTTCCGGCAGGACGCACATCCACCGAGTCACCCCCTTCGGAGCCTCCCGGAACGCCATGTTCCGCAGACAGGCCTCCGCCCTTTCACATCCGTAGCCCGGGCAGAGCGCCCACCACTCCGGTATCTCCTGTATATCCATCATTTTTTCCTTCATCTTTCATCCCCCTAAGTTTCCCCTCCCCTCCGAGGGGAGGGTAGGGGTGGGGTCAGCATTCTCGTACCTCTTACCTCGTACCTCGAATCATCAGGTGAATTGCTTTTCCCTTTGGCCAGCGACCGTTGTTTCGCGGTTTGCCTACATGCCTACATACTTGCCTACATAAGCTAACTATATGTACCACAATCCGTTACGCCTAAATGTAGGCAATGTATGCAAAATCTAACATTTAAAAATAAAACTCATTTATTTCTGAAATTACTTGATTATAGAATTACAATCCGTTAAATTCGTTCAATTCGTTGTTTTATTCAAATCACCTCTCCCCCGTACTTCATCTTTTTCCCCAGCACCGTGCAGAATATCATCTGGATGTCCTTGACAAAGGAGTAGTGGCGATAGTAATAGCAGTTTAATCGCACCTTGTCAGGATAGATTACGGTGTCGTTATACTCCACAGCAATCGTCTGGGAGTCTCGTTGATCTCCTTCCTGTTGTTGAAGAGCAACATATAAAGCAATCATTTCATCTTCCAGTCTGTATTTCAGCGTGGCTGGTCCTGTGATACCGGGCCGCAACTTCAGCACATCACGGTCATTACCCATCAGCTTATCCGCATACCCCGGCACATCTGGACGTGGCCCCACGAAGCTCATCTTCCCCCGCAGCACATCCCACAACCCCGGCAGTTCATCCAACTTCCAGTGCCTCAACTTCGCCCCAAATGGCGTAATCCGGCTATCCCCCGCCACACTGACCGTTGACCAACCAGCGGTTGCCGAGCCTGTCGAGGCATTAGCCTTTTCTGTGTTATCTGTGCTATCTGTGTGAGATTGAACCCTCATCGTCCGGAACTTATGGCAGTCAAACAGTTTGCCACCACGGCCCACTCTCTTCTGCACAAACAGCACCGGCCCGCCCGGCATCTTCACCTTAATCAGAATGGCCACCACCAGCAGCACCGGCCACAGAATCAGCAGTCCCAACAGCGAGACCACCCTGTCAAATATCCACTTCAGTATCATATTCTTTCTTATATCATATTCTGTTTCATTTGGAAGTCACGTTCTATGCCCCTCACTCCCCCCTCATCGCACTCCTCACCCCATTCCGCATAATGGCAAAGGAGAACCGCAGCGAATCCAGCGGGAATATCCTCGCGTGGCGGAACAAATCCCCACACCGACGGCCGAAAGAGATGCACTTGCGCACCACATACGGATACTTCTCGAAGTACGAATGGTCGCGGTTGTGCCCGAAGTTCCCGCTCATCATAACGAAGTCTTTAATACGAGAAACCTTACCCCTCCATTTCGTAGCATCTGAATAGAACGGAACCGCAGAAGCGTCCATTCCCAGATACTCCACCGCAAACGCCCCGAACGCCCGCCACTCGCTCAACAGCCCTGCCCTGCGAATCCGAGATTCCACGACCTGTAAATCCAACTCCCCGCGATAGCGGTAGAGCAGCCTGCACCAGTCGCAAATCTGCCTCAGACCAATACCACCTTTATAGAAGTGCTGTAATATATGAGTAAACACGTAAAAGGCATCATTTTCTGCCGCCAATAGGAACACCTGAGTTCCTCCATTCATCCATGAACGTACCTGACCTCCATAGAAAGTATCCTCTTGCAACCGGTCTAACTCATTCTCCACTCTGGATGATAATCCACTATACAGATGCCCGTGCAGCTCCACCACCCATCCGTCGATGGTCATACCCAGATGCTTCTCCCTGACGTATTCCTCTTCAACGGAAGTAGCCAATGGTGTCAGAAACGCCTTTGCCTTCTCATAGTTGTCATCATTCAGAAACAAGTCCACGTCCCCGCACGAACGCCACAGCGGACGCTCGTAGCACTGCGCCACACCCTGTCCCTTCACCAGCACCGCCTCAATCCCCGCAGCCCGCATCTTCTCCACCAACTCAGCAATGAATCCATTCATCGCCTTATTCCGTTGCTCCAATTGCAATGTCTGCCCAATAAACTGCAAAGCCCACTCCTTCGGCACTTGAAGGTTAAGGTTAGCGTCAAGGTTTTCGATGCCAGCGGCAACGAGTCCTATCACACTCTGTTCCTCTGCTAACCGATACACCCCCCCCCAGTCAATGGAAGATTCTTTAATCTTTAACCTATAACCATTAACCTTTACGTCTCCCCAGAGTCCGGCTCTTATCAGTTCAAAAAGAATTTCAGTATTTGAATGTATCACAGTAATACTCTACCGTTTCGTAAACGGTAATTTAATGATTCCAACTAAGCTGCCCCATCCATACGACAGGTGTAGCACAAAGAAGGTGATGAGCAGATAGAAAAAGTTCAGCTTCTTCGTTACGGCAAGTTTCAGGCTGACTACGGACAGCAAGCAGGTGTATGCCAACAGCGATGCTGCTGACACCAAAGCAAACGGCCACCAAACAAACGACAGCAGAAGCGGAACTATTAGCGAAAGCAAGAAAAACAGTGGGATGAAATGCCTCAACGACAGAGACGAGAATGTCTTAGTATAATACACCGTCAGGATATTCCACTTACCATTCCCATAGTTGTTCTTGGCCAAAGCTCTCCAAGTCTCGCGTGCCAAATAAGTGCAATAGGTATCCGGCAAGATGTATATCTTCCCTCCGCCACGGATGATACGCTTGTTCAACTCAATATCCTGATTGCGCACCAGCCGCACATCATATTTCCCGTACTTCCCAAACACCTCACGTGGCCAGCAGCCGAAAGGCACCGTCTCCACCTCCTGTTCGTGGTCAATGCCCGTGCGGAACGTGGAGTTACCCACACCAAACTTATTGCCAAGCACCTCACGGATAGCCAATGTCTTCGGTGTCTTGTTCAGCACATCCGTCTTGCAAACCGTGCCCACGTTATCCGCCTTCAACCGCTTCAAACCTTTCACCAGTAACGAGAAATAATCCGGCTGGTAGGAAGCGTGCGCATCCAAGCGCATAATGACATCTCCCTTTGCAGCCTCAATTCCTCGGTTCATCGCATACGGCACAATCTTATCGGGATTGTCGATGAGCCGTATAAAAGGATACTTGGCGGTATATGCCGCCACTATCTCCCTTGTGCGGTCTTTGCTCATACCATCAACCAGCAGGATATCAATGTCGTCCTTAGGATAATCCTGCTGTAGCAGTGAGTCAAGAAACTGAGCGATGTACTTCTCCTCGTTATATATTGGACAAATTACTGATAGCATATTTCTTTTATCAATTTAGCCGGGCTTCCTGCATACAGGCCGGAAGTACCATTACAACTTTTCTTTGTTACAACAGCCCCAGCTCCTATAACACTCTTATCCGGAACATGAACGCCACAAAGAATCGTACAATTCCCACCTATCCAGCATCCTATTCCAATTGAAACATCTTCTTTAGTTGAAGGGGAAAAACGATAACTTTGCCCATCAAATTGATGATTACCTGTTGATACTAAAACTCCTGGACCAAAAATCACCTCATCACCTATTCGCAGACAACCATTAGTGACTATATTGCAGCCATTAGCAATATATACGTCCTTACCGATAGAGCATAAATCCAAACCGTTGATGATAGCAGAATGAGCTACTTGAAAATTTTTGCCACAATCTTTCATTGCAAGTCCATAAAGCCAGCCCCTGAATTTCATAAACAAGGGAATATCAGGCAAGAAAAAAAGCAGGGTTCTTATGAGCCATGCGTACAAAAGAAAAAACTTATGCCGCATAGCCGTATGAATAATTTAACGTGTTAATTAACAAGCATTTACCCCCCCCAGCTCAAATCTATCTTTTCTCCCATCTCATCTAAGAAACTCTGAGGATGGAAATTTACCATCCCTCCAAGGGGTGTAAATGTCATTTCTCCAAAATAGATCTTGCCGTTGATGTTATAGAGGTCAAGCCGCACAAATGGGAACGGCTTTACCAGTGTTTCGGCCACCTTAATCATCTTGTCCAAGTTCTCAGGCTTCGGGCGCACCTTTCCTTCACGGTAACGCGAGTCAAACACGCAGAGGTCTGGACGTGGGTTCCATTCTCTATCGTAGGTCATCACAGCAGTACCCGTACTGTCACGTCCGCTACAAACCCAGATGTACTCTGCCCTGCCATTGGCGCAGTAAATCTTGTAGTCAACTGGAGACTTTTCGCCCTCTTCCGATGGTAACAGTTCTTCCGCAATGATGCAAGGCTTCATCTTCACATAGTGTGGCTCTCCTGACAGCACTCCAACGTGTTTACGTTTGAGCAGTTCGTCAAGGAAGGCTTTCGTTTCTTCTATGTTCAGTTGTTCCTTGTCTTTTACCATCAATAGTTCGCTCTTTCCCACGCCATTATTGGCCTTGAAGATGAAAGACCGGGGTAGCGAGTCGAAATCGATGTCTTCCACATTAGTCCACATTCCCACCAACGGGATAAGATAGTCCTCTAAACCACACGCTTTGACATAATTCCTCACCCTGTATTTATCAGCCAATTCCGTCCAACGAGTAGTGTTAGTATATAGCTTCAAATACAGCAGCTTCTCGTTCATATCCTTCGGTTCTTTTAGATTCGGAAACCTGTGGAAGTAGGCATAGTAGCGCATTTTCACGAGGGGAACAGGATGATGCTCCCCCATCCACTCACAAAACTTGATTGCGGGATAGAAAAGTATCCTTCCCGACTTGCTCATTGTTGGATGAAACATATCTTAAAAACGTCTTTTAATAAAATCTTTTATAATACTCGTAGCCACTGAAGGATGCAGTAACATCTTCTTCAGGATGTCTTTATGATTGGCCTTCCTATATTGGTGATAGTACTTGTTGATGGCGTTATGATACTCCTCCGAGTTCTCTTCTATAGCTATGAGTTTGTTCAGCTCATCGAATCGGTATGGAGCAGGCACACCTTTCTCATCTATCACCTGGGGAGAAAAATCCTCTCCTATCTTCACATATTCAAAATCAATCTTAGGCTCTCCACTTGCAAAGTCCACATTCACTATAGCCCCGTAGTGCGTAGGTTCCCAAGCCATGTCAAACACAAAGTTCCCGAGCGAGTAGAATATGTATTTGCCATTGTATATCTCGTAGCCTTGCAAAATATGAGGATGCATACCAATGATTAGGTCAAAACCAGCATCAATCAGCCAATGTGCAAACTTCTTCTGTTGGGAAGACGGGTAATTGATGAACTCATTGCCCCAATGCACATATACAATCTTAAATGCATCTCCTGGCAAACCGTTCAACTCTTTCTCAATATCAGCGTACTCAGGATTATACCAATAGGCTGGTTCTACCCTCCAAGTATCAATGCGTTGTGATAATCCAGTCAGACTAATGGGCTTCCACTTATGCTCTACGACAATACTCCGCTTGTCTTTCATCCCAAAGCATTTCGCACCTTGTGTTTCCAACGCCTTAACAGTCTGGGAATATGCTTCCCAGCCGTGCTGCATAGCATGGTTATTGGCAATGCCATATACATCGAAATAACGCAAATGTTTCAAGTACTCTGGCTTCACACGGAACTGCTGTGCTGTTGTTCCCTTTTTATTGGAAACATCGGCTGCAACACCCTCGAAGTTACCGATCCATAAATCACCATCCTTTCGATTTAAACGTGCGAAAGGATCGAAACCCTTGGACAATTTGCTTCCGACACCAAAGCCGGTGTCGAAATAACCGTCTGTAAGGTTAATATCACCAACTATCCTCAACATTCGTCTAATTTTTTTATGAATTTTGCAGGCACGCCGCCATAAAGCGAAAAGGGTTCATCAAATTCCTTGTTTAGAAAACTATTGGCACTCAATACTGATCCAGCAGGGAGGCTACCACCCCGCTGCACCGTGCTGTTACCTGCAACCCAGGCACCTCTTCCTATATGAATATGCCCCAGATCTCCCTTCCCGTAGCGAAATGAGCCGTCTTTCAGGGTATGATTACCACTGATGATAATACAGTGGGGCGCGAACTGCACTTCATCTTCTATCTCTATACTCCCACTACCCATCATGACAGTACCATTACCAACAAACACATGCTTACCGACTGATATACCCCAAAGGTCTTTTATAATTGCATCGTGTGTCACCTGGAAATCCACTCCTCTGTTCTTCATCGCAAAACCATATAACCAGCCACGAAAGCGCATGACAGCGGGAATGTCTGGCAGGAAAAACAGCATCGTTCTGACGAACCATGCATACAAAAGAATGAACTTATGCTGCATGGCTAAAGCCCCTCCTGCGGACTAAATCTAAACTGATTTTATACCCCCCCCACTCAGGTTTTCATATCCCTTCAAGTACTTGATGAAATGTGCGGGCACTCCTCCATATATACCATATTCTTTCTGCTCCATGCGTGGTGTCACGCAAGACTGCGCAGCCACTACACTATGTGCAGGGATGGACGACCCGGCAGTAACTGTGCAATTAGCACCTATCCACGACCCCTTGCCAATATGTATAGTTCTGAATTCTTTTGAGCCGTTTTTCAAGCCATCCCTGAAATTCCTCCCGTTAAACACATGGTTGCCGCAAGAAATCATACTTCCTTGACCGACAATAACCTCATCTCCAATTTCACAACTTCCATCCATGCTACCATTAAGACGGGAGAATATTCCCAGCCTCACATTGTCGCCCACAGTAAAACTTTTAAGCGTATTGATGGCAACATTGTGAGTGACCTGAAAATTTCTCCCACACTTGGCCATGCCCAAGCCATACAACCAGCCCCTGAAGCGCATTATTACAGGTATGTCGGGCAAAAAAAACATTAATGTCCTTATAAGCCAAGAATAAATAAGTAACCATTTATGCTTCATAAACAAAGACTTTGGAAAGGAATTTCTCAATATTGAATTGTTCTGCTACCATCCGATAGGCTTTATTTCGTTGTTCATCAAATGGTGCAGGGTTGTCAAGATAGTCTTTTACTATTTCCATAGCTTTTTCGGCATCGTCAAAGCTAAAGAAGCGAATTGTCTTGCCATCTTCAAAGGTTGTAGGGAGCGAACCCACTGGGGTGGACATAACAGGCGTTCCTTGAGCCATCGCTTCTATAACCACACGAGGTGATCCTTCGGAAAGCGAGGGAAAAAAGAATAGGTCTGTATTTCGCAAGATTGTATTCATCTTTGCTTTGTCGTCAATATGACCATGCATAGTGACCTTGTCCGATAAACCTTCCTGTTCAACAAAGTCTTTTACATCCTCAAACATTTCCCCGCTACCTATCAAATGGAAATGGAAACGTAAATTCTCACTCTTCAGTCGCTTGCAAAAGTCCATCAAGCAATTCATTCCTTTGGCATAACGGACATAACCTATATATGTGATGGTCACAGACCCTTCTTCAATAGGCAATGGTTTGAAATCATTGTGGAGGTCTTTTTCTGAAACCGTCGAAGAGATAACAGGTGTGGCTTTTATGCCTCGTTTTGACAATCTATCGGCCAAATGATGTCCATTAGTATAGACCTTACTCCTTTTTGCGGCTTTCAATGTTAGCCAATAGTCTGGCAAATAGCCAGCAATCATCACCTTCTTTTTTAACCAACTCCACTTCTCATTGTGTTGAGTGGCATCGATAGTGTCGCCCACAAAGTGCATGATAGTCTTCTTCTTGAAAAGAAGGGAAGGCATCCATGAGAACGGATCTGGCACTCGGCAATAAACGACATCCGCTTTGCCGGACACTTGTCCCAAAGCATTGCGATACGCTTTCCAGTTTTTCAGTGCCCCCAAAAAACTACTGTTGTAAGGCAAGGGGACAACTTCAACATTCTCAAAGTTCAATACCCGTCCTCTCTGTTTGGACACCTCTTGAGAAAGCGGACTTATTAGATACACTTTTTTATACATCTTAACCACGAAATCCAAATAAAGATAATGCGTAGTAGGGATGTAGATATCTTTGTCCTTTTGCACAAGGCTCCAAGATGCTAAAATTGCGATATTACTTTGTGACTTGTCCATTACAAATTTAACTTGTACCATTCAATTGCCTCATTCAATCCCCTGGAAAAATCATACTGCGGATCGTAACCCAGTAAGCACTTTGCCTTGCTGATATCGGCATTGCTGTGCTTGATGTCACCGGCACGGTCGGGACCAAAGATGGGTTCGATGTCCTTGCCAAGGGCTTTGGTGAGGTCATAATAGATATCTATCAGATACTCACGACCGCCGTATGCCACATTGAATGCCTCGCCACTGGCCTCATCTGGAGCCAGACAGGCTTTGAGGTTGGCCTCGATCACATTCTCAATGTAGGTGAAGTCACGGCTCTGCTTGCCATCGCCATTGATGGTGGGACGCTCGTCGTTCAGCAGTTGCTTGATGAACTTAGGAATCACAGCAGCGTATGCTCCGTGAGGATCCTGTCTCCTTCCGAACACATTGAAGTAGCGAAGGCCAACAGTCTTCAGACCATAGTGTCTATAATACTGCTTACCCCATTCCTCATCGCAACGCTTGGAGAGCGCATACGGAGAAAGCAGATTGCCTTCCACACCCTCTTTCTTGGGCAGGTGCGCCTCATCGCCATAAACAGAGCTGGAAGAAGCATAGACAAAGGTCTTGACCTTGTTTTGTCTTGCCGCCTCCATCATATTCAGCGTTCCCTGGATGTTGTTGGCGCAATAGAACAGCGGCATCTCGATGCTGCGAGGCACGCTGCCCCAAGCTGCTTCATTAAGCACATAGTCCACACCCTCACAGGCCTTCATACAAGTGTCAAGGTCCTTGATGTCGCCCTTGATAAATTCGAAGTTCGGGTTGCCAAGGAACAAATCCACATTCGCCTGTTTGCCCGTACTCAGGTCATCAAGGCAACGCACCTTGTAACCCATCTTCAAAATCGCCTCACAAAGGTTGGAGCCGATGAACCCTGCTCCTCCGGTCACCAAGAACAACGAGTCCTTGGGAAATTGTAATTCTTTGTATTTCATAATCAGAGCCTTCCGTCAACTACACTTCTTTCTAAGGTACATTTCACATCAAAAATGACGTGATTCTCCTTCAGCAATACAGGCACATCCAGTCCGTCAAACTTCTTGTGAGCCACAGCAGCGATAGCCGCATCAAACTTCTCCGTAGGCAGTTCATTCACAACCTTGATGCCGTATTCGTGCTCCACAATGGCGGGATTGGCCCAGGGGTCATAGACGGTAATGTTGAGGTTGTACTCCTTCAGCGCCTTGTAGATGTCAATGACCTTGGTGTTGCGCACATCGGGGCAGTTCTCTTTGAAGGTGAAACCAAGGATAAGGATGTTGGAGTTCAGCACCTGAATGCCTTTCTTCAGCATCAGTTTCACGGTCTCTGTTGCCACATACTCACCCATACCATCGTTCATACGGCGACCGGCAAGGATAATCTCGGGGTTGTAACCGTGACGCTGTGCGCACTGGGCCAGATAGTACGGGTCAACACCGATGCAGTGACCACCCACCAGACCGGGACGGAAGGGCAGGAAGTTCCACTTGGTGCCAGCTGCCTCCAGCACATCGAGGGTATCGATACCCATCTTGTTGAAGATCTTGGAGAGCTCGTTCACGAAAGCGATGTTGATGTCACGCTGGCTGTTCTCAATGACCTTTGCCGCCTCAGCCACCTTGATAGTGGGAGCAAGGTGCGTACCGGCAGTGATGACGCTGGAGTAAACCTCGTTGATGTACTTGCCAATCTCGGGCGTAGAGCCGGAGGTGACCTTCTTGATGTGCTCCACGGTGTGCTGCTTGTCGCCCGGGTTGATGCGTTCGGGGCTGTAGCCACCATAGAAGTCCACGTTCATCTTCATACCGCTCACCTTCTCCACGACGGGGATGCATTCATCCTCGGTAACACCAGGATAGACGGTGCTCTCATAGACCACCACGTCGCCCTTGCTGATGACCTTGCCAACGGTAGTGCTGGCTCCCACGAGCGGAGTCAGATCGGGATTGTTGTCAGCATCCACAGGGGTCGGAACGGCAACCACATAGAAGTTGCAGTCTTTGATCTTCTCAATGTCGCTGGTGCAGATGAAGCCGTGGTTGTTGATGGCATCCTGAAGGATGTCGTCAGCCACCTCCAATGTGGCATCGTGACCTGCCATCAGCGCATCACAACGCTTCTGGTTCATATCGAAACCCACAGTCTTGTACTTGGTGGAAAACAGGCGTGCCAGCGGCAAGCCAACGTAACCAAGTCCGATTACGCAAATCTTAGTCTCTTTCATTGTTATTGATGTTTATTTACAAAAATATTTTCAATATTCTCCCCTATTGATGGCTTCTTGACGAAGAAGGAAAGTAAGTTTCTGATTATGGATGATTGAACGTAGCGGATAAAGCACCTTTACTATCAAGCCCAACCACCAAACATAAGTCACTTTGAAATGACAGTAAGCACGGCGGAAGTTGAACTTGTCGAGGAATGACTGAATGTTGCTATGCTCTGTAATGCTTCTCGCACCGTCTGTCACGTACAAAAACTTCTTCTCTTCAATATAATAGCGGTTCATCTCGAAGAGTAATCCATAGAAAGGATATGTTCTGTTCATCTCTTCCGGTATAGCTTTTAATGCAGTATATTTTGCCGACTCGCCTTGAATGACAACTTCTGCATACGCAATGAGTTTACCTGTTTCATTGTCAAAGGCTCCCCAGAAGTCGGCTATCTTTGACACATTTAGGACATGGGACGTAAATGATGCTTTAGCCATTGGCTGTGATGTCTGGATTTTATACCTGCGAAAGGCCTGACTATAAACTACATACAGACCATCTATTACCCCCCCCGATTAATATCTAACACTCTGAATTGCAGCGTTTTATAAGACCGTCTTACTTGATTCCGACATTTTGAATGAAGTGAGTCCATCCCAATCGGGCTATCTTGGATCACGTACCAAAATGATGTCTCTTCATCACAATCCCAGTCAAAGACATTCCGTACAAACAAAGCATTGTATGTTTTCAGTAGCTGACGAGCTTCAATATCTGTCAAGGCCCTCTCCGTATGAGCAGCTCCTTTGTAAATCAACCCATATTGATACTTTCTGTACTGCTGGGTCACATTCTTATCATCAATCATATCTATCCTTTCTGTTTAGCTAATACACTGATTCATAAAGGAAAATGCAACTTTACATTGTTCAATGCTCGCAAACGAACTTAAAGTAAGTTTGCGTCCCTCTTCACCCAATTGAGAAGCTTCATCGTAATGATCCATTACCCAAGACAATTTGTCTGCAAAATCCAGATAATTATCAGGCTCTGCAAATCTACAATTTACGCCATCCTCTAAAAAGTCTCCAATTTCCCCCACTCGGGTCACCACAACAGGCTTTCCTGTCGCTAAGTATTCACCCAATTTTGTGGGAAATCCATATTTCGCCTGAATGTTATTTGGTCTAGCTAAAGCCAAGGCTTTCGCTCCGCAGAGCAACGCTGGCATATCAGACGGAACAACAGCACCCAGAAAGCGGATTCTTTCCTCCTGTCCCAACTCTTTAGCAAGCCCCCGCACTTGCTTTTCAGTCTCCCTGCTTTCGAATCCTCCAATTATCCATAGGCCTACAGATGGATGTGTTTCCCTAAAAACAGAATAAGCACGAATCAGGGTATCAACGCCATCCTTGTGCAAACTGACCTTTCCACAGTATGCTATATAATTGTCATTTGGCTTGACATCATTGGGACTGAACCGTTCGGCATCAACGAACATATTGACGATTTCAATACACTTAATACCACGGCAAGAATAATAATCCTTCAAAGCCTTTGAGATGACCATCATTCCAGTAGAACGCTTGATCAAGCAAAGTCTGAGTTGTTCTTTAAGACGCAAGGGCAACGACGCTTTCTCTCCATAAAAAGGCACCTCAGTACATTCAAAAAAGATATTGTAACGCTTTTTGGTCAGATACAGACACAGTTCTGGCGTGCCATAAATCTGAATTGCAGTACGACTGGGGTCATAGATGGTTTTAATAGCATTAGCCATTCTTCTTGATATACCTCTATGTGACTTTGATTTTACTTCAACAACTTCAATGTCACCGAGATTCGGGGCTGATGTCCCACCTTCACAACCCAAGACTAACGACACAGAAAGTCCCAAATGTCTATACCCTTTTGCATAGGCTATTATCCTATTTGTCGCAGCAGAACCTGGATTGTATAAATGCGCTATTATAATCTTATCGATCATCGCTATGATAAGTTTATCAATTCATAGAATTGTCTCAAAGGAGTATCATTATCAATTTCACTCCCCGAAAAATGAATTCTTCTGGACATAATATCAGCTATCAGTTCCGGCATCTCATCAATACTTACAATACGGCCATCCCTCCCTTCAACAAGGGATTCCTTGACGCTGGGGAAACGATTGCTGACTACTGGTATATCCAACGCCTTAGCTTCGTTTACGGCAAGAGGGAAAGACTCTGACTCCGATGTGCATACATATAAGTCCGCTTTGCCCACATACGGATAAACATTCTTCTTTTCTCCTAACAGGATCACTTCTGCCTCTACATCGTTTTCATTAATAGCCTTTGACATAAAGGTGTCCACTTCCCCATACCCTCGCGCTCCGCCTATAATGTACCATCGGAATGGAGTATCAGTTATTTTCTTTATCGACGATGCAATGAAAGGAATACGGTCAAACTGCTTCACCGGGTCCAATCTTCCTACCGAGACAATTGTAAAATAGTCGGTAGAAAACCGTTCGTCTATTTCTGTATCGTTTCGTGAGTGTTCCCTTATATCATCAACGGGAATAATGTTATGGATAGATATCGTCCTACCCTGAAGGGAAGGATAGATTTGAGTGAAAACCGACCGGGCAAATACCGACACACATACGATTGTATCATATCGCTCATATTGCTTACGTTCATCTTTATTTATTATCGCACGATGACGACTGTAATCGGAATGTATCCAAGCGACACGCTTCTTCGCCGGGTAATAACACACAATAGGCGACAAGCCCTCGTGAAAGGATATGACCACATCATATTTGTCTGTTTTCAGCTGTTTTCCTCCTATCTTACCATAAACTTGATTCATATCTACACCAACCATGCGAAGGAACACGCGGATTCCTTTGAAGAATTGAAAGAATGATTTCTTTACCCAGTTTCCATTCTCGATAGATGCTGAAAGCCAAATGTTTTCCGGCAGGATTTCCGCTCGTGGAAATGCATCTTTCATAGGGCCGATTTTCTGCCGGCAGAAGATATCAACCTCAACCTCATTGTAGTCTAAAGAGGCCAAAAGCGAACGCAGACTTGAAGTGATGCCCCCAATAGCGAATGAGGGAATGACAAAAAGCAATTTCTTCACAGGGATGATTTTTCGTAAGACAAATAATATACTGAAACTGGCAATATTGTGAAAAGAACAATCAGTGTCTCAGGTCTGAATGACGACTTTAAAGCCAGCATCATTAGACCTAATGCGGCTCCTTCGTAATAATATATCAAATACTTTTGGGGTATTAACTTCCGTGCATAGCGCAGCTGAAGAAAGAAGAACGCCAAAAAGGGAATAAAACCTATTAATCCTAACAACGCAAAGCGGTCAAGAAATGCAGAGTGGCCACCAACTTTATTGTTTGTCCCCGCAATGAAATTCTCAAACAACCCACCCCACGACTTTGAATACAGGTCTTTTCGTTCATCCCAGTCACCATCCTCTTCTTCACCTTCACCAGTAACACTGTTTTCAAAAGATTCTAATTTGTTGTAATAATATGATTCCTCACCAACAGCCATTTTGGCTTCGTGAAGAACTGAACCCATAAAGGATGGACTTAAAAAAGGAAGAGTAAGGATGCCAATTACGACAAAACGTCTGATATTACGGCTTATATCGCCCACCTTGGTCATAAGAGCCATTGCCAAACCGACTACAGAAAGCAGTAATGCTGTCATAATACCCGACAAGTATATTAAGACAATAAGGCTACCCAAGGCTATCCAGCAAAGTAATCTTATTTTCTTTGAAAGGTTCTTATTGCGTAGTCCCATTATCACTGGAGGAATCAATACCGGCAGAGCATGTGGGAATGCGTATGTACTCAATCCCATTCTATAGTAGTTGTACACAACAGACATATCCTTGAGCGTAATGCTGTATCGCGTCATCATACGGATTGCATTGGGTAACAGGAATGTGTCGATCAGAAAAGAGGCAACCGCAGTAAAGGTAACAACGAAAAGAAAAGAGAACAAGAGAAATCCCATACTCTTCCTGTTTTGTGTACTCTGAAAATAGGCTGTCACAACTGCCGGGAAACCTAAGACAAAGAATTCATAGCCAACCGTACCCACATCGTGGAAGTATTTGTCGCCAAACAGCATGTTTAACACAACGATAACCATATATGCGAGAAGCCATATAAAGCGTTTGCTCCCATAGAAAGAATTCTTCAAAACGAGAGCATACCCCATACCTAGTGTAGTGTCTTGAAGACATCTGGCCTTAACTAAGCTTTGGGTATAGTGACGC
>ERZ842401.1254-NODE-1254-length-36869-cov-5.482181_pt1 | contig 36869 bp, 31 predicted proteins | sample MGYA00521270_ERZ842401 | MGnify/ENA primary metagenome ERZ842401 (study PRJEB31892, sample SAMEA3878208) | bioreactor metagenome | biome: Moose rumen | place: Sweden | collected 2011-10 | study: EMG produced TPA metagenomics assembly of the PRJEB12797 data set...
TTCAGACGTGTGCTCTTCCGATCTTATAAATATCTCCAATAGCTCCCTGCGAGTTAGGACAATTTACCATTATGCGGCCCGTTTTCATTCTTGAGGCAAATTCTTCGAGTTTAGCTTTTTCCTTAACAGCATCGAGATAAATCGCTGAAGTATGTCCGCGTCCTCCATCATAAATTAATCTTTCAGCCTTTGAGAATGCATCCTGTATATCAATAGCTCTATACATTGCAAGCAACGGAGATAATTTTTCATGGGCAAAAGGTTCTGAAGGTTCTACGCTCTCAACTTCACCGATTAAAACTTTTACGTAATCTGGAACGTTAAAGCCTGCCATTTCTGCGATGTGCGGAGCTTTTTGGCCGACGATCTTAGCATTTAACGAGCCGTCAATTAAAATTATGTCGCGGACTTTTTGAATTTCATCGGGATTTAAAAAATATGCTCCACGTTCCGCAAATTCTTTTTTAACTTCATCATAAACTCCATTTAAAACTATAACTGACTGTTCTGAAGCGCAAATTACTCCGTTGTCAAAAGTTTTTGAATGTAAAATCGAACTGACTGCGAGTTTAATATTTGCTGAATCGTCAATTATTGCCGGAGCATTTCCCGGACCTACACCGATCGCGGGTTTACCTGATGAGTATGCAGCTTTCACCATTCCGGGACCGCCAGTCGCTAAAATTAAATCTGCTTCGTGCATTATCATATTTGTCATTTCGAGAGTTGGGACATCTATCCAGGCGATAATATTTTCTGGTGCGCCGGCTTTTACTGCTGCTTCTAAAACTATTTTTGAGGCTTCGACAGTACATTTTTTAGCTCTTGGGTGCGGGCTTACTATAATTCCGTTGCGGGTTTTGAGCGCCAATAAAGTTTTAAATATCGCTGTAGCTGTTGGGTTTGTTGTTGGGATGACTGCGCCAATTAATCCGACTGGTTCAGCAATTTTTTTAATTCCGTACGCTTTATCATATTCAATTACTCCGCAAGTTTTAGTATTTTTGTAAGCGTTATAAATATATTCTGAGGCGTAATGATTTTTTATTACTTTATCTTCGACAACGCCCATCCCAGTTTCTTCAACGGCCATTTTTGCCAAAGGTATACGCGCTTGATTTGCTGCGGTTGCTGCTGCTAAAAATATTTTGTCGACTTGTTCCTGTGTGAATGTTGCATAAATTTTTTGAGCTTCTCTTACGCGTGATATTGCTTCAGTTAATTTTTCAACATTATCAACAAATTCATACATGCCGGAAAATTCCTCCTGATCTATAAACATTTTTAATTTATCAAACTTTAACCGCCAAAATTATAAAAGTCAAATTTTTTTTAATCCTCAGCTGGTACGCAAATCCATTCTGAAGGCCAAAAATCTTTACGGGCTTTACAAGTATCAGGGCGGATTATTATTTTATTCTGAAACACAAAAAAATTTTACATCATGGATCAAATTTGAAATATATTTTATTGCGTTATCGTAATATTTTGGTGAAGTCTCCCAGCCTAATTTTACAAAATCTCCGCGCCTCACTGAAATACTCACGGAATTACAATTTCTTATCTCGTTTAATAGTTGTTTAGCCTTATCAGAGAAATTTAATTTTATTTCAAAATCTTCGCGTAAATTATCTTCTATTCCAGAAAAATATTTAAAGCTCTGCCAATATCCGTCAATAAATCCGCGTTCAACGTTTAAAATTTTTGGGTCAAAATCTCCAGCAGTATAAAAATCACTGTACCTCCTAAATAATGGGTTATGCCTGTCAGCGAAAAATTTAATTAACATCGATTGAAATTTATTTGTGTAATCTGCTTTTATATTAAAAATTCTTTCAAGCTCGTAATTTCTTAAATCAGCTATCGAATTTTTACGCTTGTTAAAACTCCAAATATCTAAAATTGGTTTTTTGCCTAATGAAATTAATTTTTTATATAATCCATATTGGTACATTTGATTACCTAAACCGCCTTTTATTGCGACGATGAGCATTTTTTTTTGAGCCTCCGTATTTTTATTATGATCACGATAAAAAATTATAATGTGCAGATGAATTTTTAAACACATGAAAAAACGAGAGAGACAAAATTAAATTTATCCCCCTCATTTATATTTAACTTTTCACATAAATTAATATGCGAGCTTATAAATTTCTAACACGTCATTCTGATTTAACTTCTTTAGAGTTCCAAACGGCAGCGCACCAGATTTTGAAGCATTATCCGCCAATTGTTGTATTTCGTCCTCTTTTATATTCAATTCGCGTAAAGTCGTGGGGGCGTTTATATCCCTGTAAAAATCTTCAAGTGCCTCAATCGTCGCAAGTGCTTTTTCTTCGTCAGAACCATCGAAAATATCAAACACATTCTCGCCTAATCTCGCAAACGGTACAGGATTAAATTTATATAAATACCTCGCCCATGCAGGCATAACCACCGAAAGCGAAGCACCGTGAGCAACATCAAATAATAAACTTATTGAATGCCCTAACCTATGCGAGCTAAAATCTCCGCGAGTCGCCCGGCCGCATGATAAAATTCCGTTATGCGCCAATTGTGAAGCCCAAGCATATTCCGCTCTAGCATCGTAATTTTTTGGATCGTCGATTAATTCCGGGATAATTCTCAACATGTTACGAACTAACGCATAACCCTGATCATCCATAAATTCAGAACCTTCATCACCGTCAAGCAATCTCTCAAGAGCATGGGCAATAATATCAACTCCGCCATATACAGTTTGTTTTTCGGAGAGCGTAAATTGAAATTCCGGGTCGACTGCTGCGATTTTTGGATATAAATGCGGATCGCTGAACGAAGTTTTTATATTAGCTTCCGGGTTTGAAATTACGGAAATTGCGTTTACTTCGCTTGCTGTCGCTGAAGCTGTAACAACTCCGTAAATTGGAACGGTCTTATTAATTTTAGCTTTATGCTGGTAAATGTCCCAAACATCTCCGTTATAAAATGCTCCTGCCGAAATAGCTTTTGCTGTATCGAAAACACTTCCGCCACCAATTGGCATTAACGCGTCAATTTTTGATAATTTTACTCGTGCTATACCATCGCGGACTTTATCAATTCTCGGATTCGGCTTAATGTCGTTCAACTCTGGAAATGAAATCCCCAGCTCGTTAAGCATGTCAGTAACTTGAGTATACGCGCCACATTTAAAAACAGATTTTCCTCCGTAAATTAATAATACGGATTTTATATTATCAGCCTTCAAATATTCGGCTAAATCTTTAACGCTGCCCTTTCCGAATAAAACTCGTGTAGGGTTGCACCAATTAAAATTTTGCATGATTAAAAATTAAAAATTAAAAATTAAAATATTTCTTCGCGTTGTTGTAGCTAATATTCTGAACGATCTCGCCTAAAGTTTCGTAATCTTCCGGGTAAAATCCGTCTTCAACCCACTGGCCGAACAATCTGCACAAAATTCTCCTAAAATATTCATGTCTCGGATAACTTAAAAAACTTCTGCTGTCAGTGAGCATTCCGATGAAGCCTGCTAAATATCCGAGTGAAGCCAATGATTTAAAATGCGCGGTCATGCCTTCAAAATGATCTTCAAACCACCATGCTGAACCGTGTTGAATTTTGGAAACTCCGGGAATTACATCAGCCTGGAAGCATCCGCATATTGTATCAATAGCAGAATTATCATTACCGTTTAAGCTATATAAAATAGTTTTTGGGAGTGAATTTCTGTTTTGAACTTCGCCCAAAAATTTCGCGACACCAGTTGAAGGAGCAAAAGTATTAACGCAATCGAATCCGGTATCAGGTCCTAATTTATTGAACATGCCTATATTATTATCGCGTCTGCATCCGTAATGAATTTGCATGACCCAGTTACGTTTATTGTATTCGCTTGCTACAAATAACATAAACTCAGTTTTAAATTTGTCGAGCGCTACATCGTCGAGAGTTTTTCCGCTTAAACGTGATGAGAAAATATCTTCAATTTCTTTTTCGGAGCTTGCGGGATTGCATGTAACATCATTAACTCCGTGATCGCTTAATTTGCAGCCACGTTCGCCGAAATAGTCCATGCGTTTGGAAATTGCTTTTTTCAGATTGGCGAATGAATCAATTTTAACGCCTGAAACTTTTTCCAATTGCGCAATATATTCCGGCCATGTAATTTTTTCGATGTTCATAGCTTTATCAGGTCTCCAAGCCGGGATAACTTTTGTTTTGAAAGATTTATCAGCCGCAATTTTTTCGTGCCAATTTAAATCATCGATAGGGTCATCGGTTGTGCAAATTGTTTCAACGTTGCTCATGTTGATTAAATCGCGAACTCCGAAATCATCGCGGTGTAATTTTTCGTTGCATAAATTCCAAACTTCTTCGGCGGTTTTTGCGTTTAAAACTCCGTCATAGCCGAAAAATCTGCGTAACTCCAAATGGCTCCAATGATATAACGGGTTGCCGATAGCTTTCCCAACGACTTCGGCCCACTTCATGAATTTATCGTGAGCGCTTGTATTTTTTCCTGTGATATATTCTTCAGGGACTCCGGCGCAACGCATTAAACGCCATTTGTAATGATCTCCGCCGAGCCAAACCTGAGTAATGCTTTCATAATGGAGATTTTCGTAAATTTCTTTTGGGCTGATATGGCAGTGATAATCAATGATCGGGCATTTTTCGGCGTAATCGTGAAATAACTTTTTAGCAGCTGGCGTATTTAATAAAAAATCCTTGTCCATGAACGACATAATAAAAAAAATTCCTCCTAAAAAAAATTTTAATAATTATCCATTTTTAAATTTAAATTTGTACTGTGAAAATTTCTGAAAATTAGTTTATGTAACTTCATAAAAAAATTACCAAGTAAGTCCTTGCTGTGTAAGAAATTCCTGCGCGGGTATATTACCTTGTTGAGCAGATAGACGCATATATTTAAATGCCTCCGAATAATTTTGTCTTGTCCCGTTTCCTGTGCCATACATAAGAGCTAAATTATATTGAGCTTCAGCGTATCCTTGTTCAGCAGATTTTTTAAACCAATTGAACGCCTCCGAATAATTTTGTCGTGTTCCTTTCCCTTGTTCATACATGATACCTAAATTATATTGAGCTTCAGCGTATCCTTGTTCAGCAGATTTTTTAAACCACTTAAACGCCTCCGAATAATTTTGTCTCACTCCTTCACCATCGTAGTACAAGAGACCTAAATTAAATTGAGCTTTAGCGTATCCTTGTTCAGCAGATTTTTTAGACCACTTAAACGCCTCCGAATAATTTTGTCTTGTTCCTTCACCTTCGTGATACATGCAAGCTAAATTATATTGAGCGGTTGTGTCTCCTTGTTCAGCAGATTTTTTAAACCACTTAAACGCCTCTCTTTTATCTTGTTGAATGCCCCAGCCGTTTTCGCACATAACTCCCATATAAAATTGTGCTCCCGCGTGTCCCTGTTCAGCAGCCTTTAAATACCATTTTACGGCCTCATTGCTGTCCTGTTGTATAACGGATCCGTTGTCATATGCGACACCTAGTAAAAATTGAGCTTGTGCATCCCCTTTATTTGCCTGTTCAAAAATTATACTGAGGTCAGGAGCATACCCGAAATCATCAGCACACGCGATCCCGACCATAAACAATAAGCAAATAACAAAAACGAAAATTTTACGCATAAAAATTCCCTCCCAAAAATTTATTTACAAAAACAGAGTACCGCAAAAAAATTTTATACGATACCCTTTGCTATTTAGAGTATAAATTTAAATAATTCTTTAACTTAATTCCGTTACAAACTTTTTTATTTTTACTCCTGCTCCTGTGTAAATTTTGAACGGGTGAAAATGTTTGTGTATAATACACCAAAATAAAATTTTATCTGGAGCGCTTGGGAGTATGGTCGCGAAAATATATAAATTAGCTGAAAAATTTTTTATTGTCGTAATCTTGTTTAATTTGTTTATTACTTTTCAGTCTGAAGCCGAAGCAAAAATTAAAATTGAAAACGGCATGTACATTTTAAATTCTGTTGAAGGTTCTGCGGCCATAAATAACAGAAAAAAATCCGTAGTACGTGAAGATGCAAAACGTTCCGCATATGGTAATATTATCGAAAAAATACTTAATGATTTATCGCTCAATGATAATGAAAACGAAAATTATAAGGAGATTTATAAAAAAATTTACTCAAAGATGCCCGCGCTCGTTAAAGATTTCAAAATTATTTCTGAAAAAGTTACAGACGATGGAAATTTAAATATTAATGTCGCGTGTAAGATCAGTGAAAAAAATCTCGATAATTTAATCGGCTCTGATGTTATAAATATGCTTGGTAATCCTAGAGTAATGATTTTGATCGATGAAAGGATTGCGGGAATTACCCAGGGGGGGGGGGGGCAAGGCTCTTTAACTGAAAGTGAAATTTTAAAATTATTTGAGGAAGCTGGATATTTAATCGTTGATCCTCAACAAGCTCGAACACTTTTAAATTTAAACTCTTCTCAAAATTTCGATGACCCCTCAAAATTAACTGAACTCGCAAAAACTTTAAGAGCAGATATAATAATCACCGGCAAAGCAAGCGCAGGAGCTTACGCAAAACAAAAAATTCACGGCATAACACTTTACGGAATTAGCGGAACTGTCCAATTAAAAGCGGTCTTAACTCAAACAGCTTATCAGATAAGTTCAAAAACTTTTGCGGCTTCAACTGGCAAAAAACCTGCCGGATCTATTTCAGAAGGAGCAGGACGCTGTTTTAAAGAAGCTGCACACAAAGCAACCGAACAAATTATTTATAAAATTGCTTATAACATGGCCTCCGCAGGTTCCGCATTTAGTGGCAAAAATATAAACATAAAAATTTTTAATGCCTCATTTGGTGACGTTGAAAAAATTGAAAATGCTTTAAAGGAATTTGCCGGAAATTCTGGAAAATTATTTGAACGCTCTTATAAAAATAATATTCTCGAAATCGATTTAATTTCAAAACACAGCGCACGTGATACAGCTTCATTTTTATCAGAACATGGCATCAATATAAATGCTCTAACTGTTCAAACGATCGAAGCAAATATTTTAAAGGACAATGCGACAAAAAATAATATTGCTGATGCTCCAAATACGAATTTAAAAATTATGAACGTTTCTTCATTTGCACAAGCTGGAGAAATTGAGGACAAATTAAAAAATTTTTTGCAGGCATCAATAAACAAATTTTCAAGCAAGTACAACGATCAAACACTTGAGATTTTTATAAATTTTTCGGACGGCATCGACATAACTAAAACCGAGCGGGATATAGCAGTATTTTTCGAAAATAACGGGATAAAAATAAATTCTCTCTCGTCAGGTTTCATAAACGGAAATTTTTCACCCGTAAACGAAAACCAAAAAAGCGAAGGGCTTTTAAATTGGAGCTGGTAAACATGAAAATAAAAAAATTATTAATTTTAAGTTTTATATTATTATGCGTCGGATTATTTAATATTTCAGAAGCTGCTGTAAAAAATAAATCTAACAATAATATTAATTCTGAATCTTCTGTGTTACCCCAAAAAGGTGATATAGCCGTAATTGTCGAAGCACCAGACGAACATAAATCACGAGTCGAAGCAGATATTATAAATATTTTGATTGCTCGCGGTTATAGAATTGTCGATGAAGCTAAAATGAAAAAAATCCGTTCAGCATCCGCAAAAGCTCAAGCAGCTCGTTATGCTCTTTACGGCGAATTCGACAAAATTTTAAAAATAAATTCCAGTTATAACGTTTCTGCTACAGTGATAGCCCAAATTATTCCGGAACAAGTTAAAGAAAATCCTTTTAAACTTTCAACCGCAACAGCTTCAGTTTCAATTATTGCCGTTAAATCAAATGGCGTAAAACTCGGCGGAAAAACTTCTAACAGCAAACAGGTGGGCTATACAGAATTTGAAGCAATGCGTAAAGCTGTGGACGATGCTGTTAAATCCGGAATGTCGCAATTATTTTAAATTTTATTTTTGTTTGGGAGATAAATAAAACACATGCGCAAAATTTTAAATTTAAATTTATTGGTGATTTTTCCAGCGATTATAATTTTTTCGTTTTTTTCGGGTGAAGCGTTTTCAAATTCAAAACCACGACTGGCTGTAAGAACGTTCGAAGACAAAACAGAAGACCAAAAAGCTCCAGCAAATGCCGTTATGGACATGATGATAACTGAGATAAATAAATCTGGAATTTTTGATTTAATGGAGCGCGAAAAATTAAATTATATTGCTGATGAAATAGAGCTGAGTCAATCCGGTTTAATGGATCCCGAAACTGCACCGCAATTAGGAAAAATTAAAGGCGTTCAATACACAATGACAGGCGCAATAACTTTATATTATTTCAACGAAAAAAAGAGCGGTATAACTTTGCCGGTAATTAAATCGACTGCTTTGTCTAAAACTGCTTACGTGCTGCTTGAAATTCGTATTTTTGATAATTCGACGGGACAAATTATTTACGCTTCGGATCAATTAGGGACGGCAACGCAAAAAACTAGAGGCAACCCAAATCCAAAAGAACAATTAATTTTTTCTGGCGGTTATCAGACTGTTTACAGCGGAATACTTGCACAAGCTACACGAGATGCTGTAATAAAACATGTTCAGGAAATTAAAAATCGGGACTGGGAATAATTTTATTTTTATATTTTTGTAAGGCCATGAAGAAAAAAATATTTTTAGTTTTGGCGAGCATATTTATTATATTTATATTTATATTTAATTTTTGCTTTTGTGCTCATGCTGACGAGAATGAAAATAAAAATAAAAGTAAAAATAATTTTATACGTCTCGGTGTTATGAAATTTCTGCCAAGAGCTGAAGGAGTCACGGAACGTCAAGCAGCTGCGATCGGAGATATTTTTACGAGGACGTTGGCGAAATCAAAATTAATTACTGTTGTTGAACGGGATCGGCTCGATGAAGTTGCGCGGGAAAATAGTTTATTGCGTGCTGAAAATTTAAATTTTGAGAATGATGAATTAATCAAAATCGGCAAATTAATAAGCTGCAAATATATTTTGCTCGGAGCAGTTACGGGGCTTGAAAAAAGAACATCGACTCAAGATTTATGGATCGTAAATAATAAACGTCAGGAAATTACGGCAGTTATTGATGTTCGTATTGTGGATGTTGAGACGGGTAAAATTATTTTTACATGTTCCGAGAGTGGCAGCTCATCAAAAAAGGGATCGGGATTTAATTTTTATGGCATCAAAACAGATTCCGGAGACTTTTCAGGCGTAGAAATTCAAGCTATATCAAACGCAATAACGAGAGCAGGTTTTTTAATTCGCGAATTCTTAGCAGGTGAAAATATAAAAGTAATTCAAGTTGGAGCAAAAGAAATAATTATTAATGCCGGTGAAAATTGGAATTTAAATCCCGGAGATTTGTTTGAAGTTTATTCTAATGAAAGCCAGGAAAAAATAAATTTAACACCAATTGCGATAATAAAAATTTTTGATGTTCAAAATGATTTCAGTCGCGCTCAAGTGATTAAGAACGGCGGGAAAATTTCAAATATTCATGATGGAAATATTTTAAAACCGATCAGCCAAAAGGACGCAGATTTTTTAATCAAGCAAAAAATATTTTCAGGTGAAACAACGAAAAATAAAAAAAGCAGGCTTCATCAAAATAATTTAAAAGGGATATAAAAATAATCATGGACTACTTGTTAATTTTTTATGCTGGAAACGAAATAAAACAAATTACGCTCAAAAATAACGAAATAATAACCGTTGGAAATTCCGAAAATGATACACTGAAAATTATTAATTGCGGCCTCAGTGCTGAACATTTAAATTTAAATAATTTCGGCTATGGAATAAATATTTTTTCTAAAACTCCTTTTGACATGGCCGGAGAAAAATATTTAAACAGAATTATTTCGGCTGGAGATTTTTTAAATATAAATTCTGGTTTAAAACTCGCCGTCATTGAAAAATATTGTGATTGCAATATTACACTCGCTCTAAATAATTTAAGTGAAATCAGTATCGGACGCTCTTCTAAAAATGATATTTGCCTGAAAAATTCTCTAGTTTCATCAGCTCATGCAGTCATAAGAAAAATTAATACTAAATGGGTAATTAAAGACAGACAAAGCAGAAACGGAATTTTTATTAACGGCACATTATTAAATAATAATTCAAGCTTCGAATTAAATAACGGTGCAGTAATTTTTATTGGCGGGTTTATTCTGGAATTTAAAAACGATTCGATAAATTTTATAAATACTCCCGGAAGCGTTATATTTTCAGATAAAATTTTAAATGAAACTCTATCAGCTCCAATTATAAGCGGGCGGTCATTTTTATTTTCACGATCTCCGCGCATGAGAAAAACTGCAACAAATTCCGAAATAGAAATTTTTTCACCGCCTAACATAAGCGCAAAGCCTTCTATTTCATGGGGATCTATTTTATTGCCTCCAGTTTTGATGGCTGGAGTTATGTTTTTAGCTGCTAGTTTCACAAAAAATTTCGGCACGCTCTTTTATACTCTTCCGATGTCTTGCGTTAGTGTTTTCATGGCGTTTTTTAATTACAGATCGCAAAATAAAAAATGGCTTCAATCAACTAACATGGCCGTAAAAAAATATTTTGAACACCTGCAGGAAAAAGAACTTGAAATTACAAAACTCGAAAACGAATACACATCAATTTTATCAGCAATAAATCCCGGTATTTTTGAATGTATTTCAATCGCTAAAAATATTAATCGCCGTTTATGGGAAAGAACTTCAAGGGATTCAGATTTTTTAAATATCCGCGTCGGAACTAGTTCAATTAATTCAAACGTAAATATAAAAATTCCAAAAACTCAATTAACACTCGAAGAAAATACATTTTTAAAGGAAGCTGAAAATTTAAAAGAACGTCATAAAATTTTAAATGGTGTTCCCGTTTGTCATTCGTTTTTGAATTTCCCCGTAACTGGTTTAATCGGAAACAACGAAAATTTAAATAAAATGATCTGGAGCATAATAATTAATATCGCCGTCCACCATTCTTATGAAGATGTAAAAATTATTTGTATTTACCCCGAACGAGATAAAAATAAATGGGAATGGCTGAGATGGCTTCCGCACGTCTGGAACTCCGAAAAAACCCGCCGTTTTATGTCGTGCACTTTAAAGAGTGATGAAAATAATAATAATAGAACTGCACGCGAAATTTTGAGAGAACTATCAGAAATATTAAAGTTACGTCAGAAGGAATCCAAAAATAATTTAATTTCAACGCCGTTTTATTTTTTTATATTTGCTGATAAAAATCTCGTCGAAAGCAGTGGAGAAAAATTTTTACCTGATTCTTCTTCTTATGGTTATGCTGTTCTTTATGCTTATGGTGATATAAGTTCTTTACCGCTTGAATGTAATGCTGTTATTGATTGCGGCGATCCAGATAATAAAATAAATGCCTCAATTCAAATGACTAATGAAAATAATAATATTAATTTTATTCCGGATTATATTTATATTCATGCTGACATGTTAGAAAAATTTTCCCGGTCGCTTGCTCCTGTTCGGGTTCAGTCTTCTGGAGGTTTAAATTTATTGCCGTCAAAAGTTTTATTTTTTGAGGGACTCGGCTCGAAAACTGTCGAAGGTCTTAACATTCTTTCACGCTGGAATAAAAGTCAGTCGTATAAAAGTTTAGCCGTACCAATCGGAATAAAAAATAATGGCGACATGTTTTATTTTGATGTTCATGAAAAATCAATGGGACCGCACGGCGTTATAGCTGGCACATCCGGAAGCGGTAAAAGTGAAATGCTTACGGCCTGGCTTTTGTCTTTAGTAATGCATTTTTCGCCGAAGGATTTAAATATTTTACTGATCGAATTTAAGGGGAATGATCTATCAAATATTTTAATAACTTTGCCTCATATAGCAGGAGTCGTGAATAATCTTCAAGTTTCTACAGCTATAGAGCGCAGTCTGATTTCACTTTCAGCAGAATATAAACGCCGTCTCCAAATTTTTGAGAGCGTTACGGATCTCGCAACAAAATCCCTCCCGGCTTATCAAAAATATTATAAAGATCACCCAGATGAAAATTTAACGGAACTGCCGTATTTAATAGTTGTTCTTGATGAGTTCGCGGAATTTAAAAAACAATTTCCCGACCAAATAGACAAATTTGTACAGCTCGCGAGGGTTGGGCGCAGTGCTGGTTTATATATGGTTTTGTCCACTCAATCCCCCAGCGGAGTCGTGCCGGCTCAAATAGAATCCAATATAAAATTTTATATATGCCTGCGAACTGCAAACACCGGCGAAAGTAAAGAATTGCTCGGAACACCTGACGCGTTTTTTATTTCAAATCCCGGACGAGCTTACGTTAAATCTGGAGATTCGATTTATGAACAAGTTCAAACTTTTTACAGCAAAGAATTTTATAACCCGAATAATGAAAGCGAAAACAAAAATAAAAATATCGACCCGGAAATAAATTTAATAAAAATCGACGGTGAACGAGTGAAATTTAAAAATGACGAAAACGAAAATAATAAGAGCCAAAATAATAAAACTGAAGGTCAAATTTTAGTTTCGTATATTAAAGAACTCGCTCAAAAAAATAATTTTGAAAATGCAAAACCTGTTTGGACGAAAGAGCTTCCGGAATTTTTAACGCTTTCGGAGCTTGACGAAAAATATAAAATTTCACGAGCCTTTAAAAATAATATCTGGTCCGAAATAAATACAAGTTTTAAATTTTCAGTTGGGCTTCTCGATGTTCCGGAACAGCAAAAACAAGAGCCGTTTATACTTGATTTCACAAACAACGGACATCAAATCTTATTTGGCGCACCTTCGTCAGGCAAAACAACTTTTTTACAAACTGCAATTTTATCTGCAGCGCTTTCGTATACGCCGGAACAAATTAATTTTATTATTCTTGATTTTGGAAGCTGGAGCATGAGAACTTTTGAAAATCTGCCGCATACTTTAATGATCGCTTATGCCGGTGAAAAAGAAAAATTACAGAAGGCAGAAGAATTTTTAATTAACGAGCTTAACACGCGTAAAAATCTTTTTGCTGATCAGGGAGTCGGAACGCTCGAAGCATATAAACAAATATCAGGGAAAAATTTGCCGGCGATTTTAATAGCTATAGACAATATTACAGTTTTGAATAATCAATACTCCGAAATGATCGACACAATTATAAAAATTTCGAGTGAGGGCGGAAATTTAGGAATTTATTTGCTGATAACATGTTCCGGAAGTTCATTTTTTAAGCTCGATAATTACATAAAATCAAAACACGCTCTCGAATTAACGGACATTACGGAATATAGATCGCTCGTCGGTGCAGCTTCAAAACAAAAACCTGGAAATTTTAAGGGAAGAGGATTCACAAGAGGCCCGCTCGAATTTCAAACGGCTTTATGTGTAACAGGTGAAAACGAAGGCGAAAGGGTTAAAAATTTGCGTGATATTTGTTCAGCGATGCGAGATGCTTGGGGCGGTGGACGTGCTTCAATTGAAGAGGCAGAAAACGCGGAAATAAATATTAACGATTTGGAAATTAATGGCGACTTCTTCCAGATTGGAATAAATAAAAATTCAAAACAGCCAGTTAAATTTATATTTTCAGATATGACAGCGTGTATTATTTCCGGAAATTCTGAAGCCGGAATAAAAAATTTAATTTGCCTGATGATTAATGCTCTTAGTCATGATCCTGATGCAAAAATTTATTTATATGACGAGAGCGAAGAGATCAGCGGAATATATTCGAGTTGCGAAATTATAAAAAATTCTTCCGGAGCAGATTTATTTATGTCTGATTTAGCTGATGAATTTGACCGGCGAAACAATGAAGAAAATTTAAATAATAATTCCCGCATAATTTTTTTAATTGATGACTTTTTAAAATTTTATCGCGGTATTTCACAGGAGAGCGCGGACATTTTGGAAGTTATTACGAGAAGCGGCAGTGATTTTAATATTTATGTTTACATTGCGAGCAGTTTTAATGATCTCGGATTTTTGAACACTTTCAGGAAAACTATAAAACCATTTGACAACTGCATAAAAAAGGGCAACGCGGTTATATCAGGCGGAAATATTTCGGATTATGTTGCACTTAAAGATATGCATAACGAGACAAATTTAAAATTTTCAAATTCTGAGGGCTGTTTAATTCACGCTGGAAAAGTTACGCCGGTTAAATTTGCTAGGGTTGGAGCTTAGAAAAATGAATTACGAACCAGAAAAAATAATAATTACGGTTGAACACAAAAATAAAAAAATTTCCCTTGATATGGAACTCCCGACAAAAGTGCCAATAAATATTTTACGTTCTCAAATATTGGACATTTTAAAAAATTTATATCCTGATGATTTTATAAATTATTCGAATTGCAGGCTCGCATGTGACAACAAAATTTTAAACGCCGATGAAACTTTAATTACAGCTGGGATATATGACGGAAGTATTTTGCGTTTAATAAATTGAATTTTGCTTTATTCCCCAATTAATTTTTTTTATGGGGTTTTAAAGAAATAAATTTTAGGAGGTGAAATTTAAAAATGCCTGAAATTTTATTAACGCCCGAAATGTTGCGCGAAGAATCCAACAAACTTAACAGCCAGCGTGAAAATTTAAATTCAACGGTAGAAGCTATTAAAAACCTTGTTGACAGTCTCGAAGCAGGATGGAAAGGCAAAGCGCAGGATGCATTTGTGGAAAGTTTCAGAGCCAAAAAAGCCATATACGATGCATTTTCACAGGATATGCTTGGATTTGCGACTTTTATGACTTCTTATGCTGCGGCAATGGAACAACGTGATGCGAGTGCGCCCGGTGAGTTGACGTTTTAATTTTTTGTGCATCGAATGGAGGAGGTGAAAAAAAATAAATGGCGACCACGATTTTATTAACGCCTGAAAATCTCATAGCCGAAGCCGGGAAATTAATGGCTAATAAAAACACGCTCGATGATATTTTTAAGGGCATGGCCGATTTAATTAATAATTTAGTAAGTCATTGGCACGGTGAAACGCAGCAGGCTTTTACGGAAAGTTTTACGCAGAAGCGGGCAATTTTTGATGATTTTTCCGATGATATGGCGAGCTTTTCTAATTTTATGAAGAAGTACGCTAACGAAATGGAACAACTTGAACAAGGCAACAAAGTTATAGCCCAAAAGTTATAACGAAATAATTTAAAGGGTGGGGAATTTATTTTATTTTTTCTCTGCCCTTGCTGAATTTTTTGGGAGGTTAAATTAATTTATGGACGAAAAATTTTTATGTTTAACTGCCAAAGAAATATTTTACACGGCAGTAATGTTAAAAATAAAACAGCTCGTAAATATTGTTTATGATTTTCCAGCGGATGTAAATAAATTTGAACAGGAATTAAACGAAGCTCGAAACAGTTTAAGAAAAAAGAAATTATTAACGGAGAGCGCGCGGGGCGGAATAAATTTAAATTTTGCTTTGATTGCATGTACAGCATTTTGCGCGGCTCCTGAAACCTGCGAGATCATAAACTCAAATAATTATCACGCCACAATTTATAAAGTGTCTTCGGTGTATATGCTCATGGAAAAAAATTCAAGTGATGAATTTAATTTTATCTGGTTTACGGAACGTGAAATTTTAAATAAATACGTCGACAGCAAAATAAATTTACAAAATTCGGAAGGAGAAAATATTAAAAATGTCAGGTCTTAGAAATTCAAGCGGAAAAATTGTAATTGACGAAGCAGAAGCAGAAGCCGACATCAAAAAGCTCGAACAAATTAACGCAAAATTGGAAGAAGCTGAGGACCTTTTATCACCTGTTCATTTTGATTTTGAACGTTTACGCGGTGAAACGAGTGCGGCACTTAAGGATTTGTATTTTAAATTTTTTAAGGAATTTAGGACGAGTGAAGATCAATGCAGAACGACAGCAAATTTTATAAAAGCTGTTGTCAACAAATATAAAAATTTAGATCGTGAATACGCCGAAAAAGCTCGCAACGGTGGCAGGGGGTAAAAATTTAACATGGCAATAATGATAAACGTACAAGCAGTAACAGAAGGAATAAATAACGCGCTTAATTATATTGAGTCTCAAGAATCGGCGCTCGATCAAATTAATAATAATATAAATTCGATGGATGATATTTGGGACGCTGAGGATCAAAAAATTTATTCGCGACAATTTCAAAGCACTAAAACAAAAATTAAAACGTTTAATCAGGGCGTTAAAAATTCGTTAAACACGATGAAAAAATTTGTTGATGATTGCGTTGAGCTTGATTTAAAGACGGGTCGCGATTTGAGAAATGTAAGCTGGTAAATTTTCGGGAGGATTTAATTAATTATGCCAAAAATCAAAGTAGTAACGGATGCGATGGTCGAGCGTGCTAATTTTATAGGTCAGAACGCTGAAATAATTTTAGAAAATCAGAATAACGTGACAAATATTTTTAAAAATCTCGGAAGGGGTTTCAGCGGAAAAATTCCATCTTTAATGACGCAGCACATGTTAGCGATGGATTCGGAATATAAAAACATGAACGGGATTTTAAGTAATTATAAAAATTTTCTTGAGGATGCTGCTCAAAAATACGAGTGGACGGAAGAAGAATTAACGAAATTTGCGCAGTCATTAGCGGGATCGAACACTGCAACGGGCAATAATGATAATAATAATTTAAATTATTCAAACAGCACTGAAACAAGTAATGATGGTAATAATTTTCAAGCTGATCAAAATACTGAGCAAAATAATTCAACTTCTGAAAATTCTGCACCTTCAACGCCTGTAAATAATAATGGAGGTTGGGACGCTTCAGGAGGTTGGGATACTGTTGGGGATAGTTTTCCGCATAATCCGCCCGATTTAAATTCAATTTATTACGACGGAAGCAATCCTGAAGGCAAACAACTTGCATATCATAAGAGGGGCGATCACGGAGTAAATAGCATTGATTGTTGTTTTTACGCGAGGTCTAGAGCTATGGAGGTAAGAGGGTGGACTAAAACGTATGGAACTTATACGACGACCGATGATCTTAACGCCATAAAAAATGGTGATCGTGTTGTACGTTTTGATAAAGCAAATGGCGGGATGCATTTTGTATATGTTGAGGCGTATGACCCTAACACTGACACCGTATATTTTTCGGATGCAAATATGGGAGGTTCTCCAGCTACAGACGGCAGGCTTCAGAGCGTAAATTTTAACGAGTTCTCAAAATACATCAGCAATGCGAAGGGCGTATATGTAGAAATTCCGTAAATTGAAAATAAATGTAAACATGTAAACGAGGTAAAAAATTATGTCAGAAAATTTAATTATTTTTGATGAGCAGTACGTAGCAGAACAAATAAAACGAATTAGCCAAGCTCAAAAATTAGTTGAAGAGGCTTTAAATATTATCAGGAAGGCTAATCAGCATAAAACTTGGCAATGCGAAGAACGTTACAAAATAGATGAAAGCATGAATATTCTTTCAAACAGATTAAACCGGGTTAATATGGGAATTATCAGGACAGCGAACGCGCTCGGAAGAGGTTTTAAAAGTTTTTTGGAACTTGAAAGCAGATCAGAAACACAGGCACAAACGTTGTCAAATAATTTAGTAAATAATAACGGTTTTCAAGCTACGAATTATAAACGCGAAACAGATGCAAAAATAATAAATGTTCCAGTTACTCAAGTTCCGATTTCTTCAGATTCTTTTGAAGCTAAAGCCGGCGTAAAAAAATTTATGAGGGACGCAATACAAGGCAGTGTATCATTTATAACAACAATAGCAGGGGCTGTCGGTAATGGTGTTAATAAAGCTGCAGAAGGTTTTTTAACGGACGTAAAGGAAGCTTTTATTGAGCCTGCTGTAAATATTTTTAAAGCTAGTTATTCATTACTTCCATCACTCAAAGAACCTCCATATGATGACACAGCAGAAGCCCTTTTGAGTATAGCTTCAAATTCAGTCAGTCTTATAGGTACAACTTTAACACTTGGAGGGGGACTCGCAGACAGAGGTATAAAAGGTCAATTAAATAATTTGAGTGAAAATACAATGAACATAGCCGATAAGTATAGCAATGTAAGCACTATATATGGAATTGGTGAAAACATCGGCCAAGCTGTGAAAAATCCAAACCAGTCAGAAGATTCCGCTAATAAAATTATGGAAATGCTGGCTGAAGAGTTAGTGCCGTTTGGACTTGATAAGACTTTATTTTATGGAATAGAAGGAATACAAGAAGGTGCTAAGGCTGGGGCGGAGACATCTAAATATATTTCTGATTTCATATGTAATTTTCTTGGATTATGAGCGCAAATTATAAAAATATTGAATTTTCATGTTGTTCTGAAGCTGGATTAATTCGCCCAAACAACGAAGATAATTTTTATTGCGACGGGTTAATTTTAGGTGCGCCAGATAAAAATAAAAATTTTTTCACAAATTCTGTTACTGAAATTCCTTGTATTTTTGCTGTATGTGATGGAATGGGCGGAGAATCTTGCGGAGAATTAGCTTCAATGACGGCAGTAAATATTTTAAGCGAGCACGCCAATAAAATTAAATTCGCAAAATCAAATAAATTAATTGATGAAGCTGTACAAGATTTTATATCAGATGCAAATAAAGAAATTTGTAAAATTATGCGCTCGCGTTCTTTTCGTATGGGTTGCACGTTAGCTCTGATTGTTATTTCTGAAAATTTTATACACGCCTATAACATTGGGGATTCAAGAATTTATAAATTTCAGGATAAAAAATTATTTCAAATATCAGAGGATCATACAATTGCAGCCCAAAAAATAAAAATGGGTTTAATTAATTCAGAAAATGCACGACACGACAAGACCAGGCATACTTTAACGCGCTGTTTAGGAGTTTTTGAGGATGAAATGATTTTAACGCCGTATATAGCTCCAATATTCAAAGCCGGAAAAAATTTAAAATTACTGATTTGTTCAGACGGCTTAACGGAAATGCTAACGGACGAAGAAATAAAAAATATCATGCTCAAAAATCAAAATACTTCACCAGCTTCAACAGTAAATGAACTCATCGAACACGCTTTAAATAATGGTGGCCGGGACAATATAACTTGTATTGTTATTAATTTTTGCGAGGAAAAATAAAATGACTGACATAAAAAAATATGAACCTCTTTGGGGATCATGGTACGTTGACGAAAAATTAGGCGAAGGCTCTTTCGGAAAGGTTTATAAAGTCCATAAAGAAGAATTCGGAAAAATTTACGAAGCTGCAGTAAAAATAATTTCTATTCCCCAAAGTGAAGCGGATATTATTCAGGCTAAAAGCGAAGGTTTAAACGATGAATCGGCTCGCAGTTATTTTCAGGCATTCGTAACGGACATAATTCAGGAAATTGATTTAATGAGTGCTTTTCGCGGTAATACAAATATAGTTTCGCTGGAAGATCATAAAGTCATCGAAAAATCCGGCGAAATAGGTTGGGACATTCTTATACGAATGGAATTATTAAACACTCTTTCAAGTTACGTGACTCAAAAGCCAATGACTGAAGCTGAAGTGTTAAAGCTCGGTATAAATATTTGTCAAGCTCTCGAACTTTGCGCTAAACATAACACGATACATCGCGATATAAAGCCAGATAATATTTATATTTCTCAATATGGCGATTATAAGCTTGGTGATTTTGGTATAGCTCGGCAGATTGAGCGCACAATGTCCGGGTTATCGAAAAAGGGTACATATCAATACATGGCACCGGAAGTTTTTAAGGGTGAAGAATATGGAGCTTCAGTTGATACGTATTCGCTTGGAATAGTTATGTATCGTTTTTTAAATAAAAATCGCGGGCCGTTTATGCCGGAATTTCCAAAACCTATAACGCCCAATGATCGAGAAAATTCTTTAAGAATGCGAATGAGCGGAGAAATTTTGCCGTCAATTAAAAATATAAATCCGGAATTAAATAATATTGTTCTGAAAGCTTGTGCATATGACAGGAATAAACGTTTTAAAGATGCTTCGGAAATGAAAAAAGCTCTTGAATCTCTTGATGTCAAAAATATTTCAAGTTCGCCAATTATTGAATATTCTGAAATAAATAAACAAGATAATAATAATACTGAAACTGAAGACGGAACTAATTTTATGGGCTTTGAACGCGATGAGACTGAAGAAGAGACTAAAATTATTTTTTCGCAAGTCAACAATAAAATTTTTGAAGTTCACGAGCCAAAAGAACCGGCCATGACGATCCCGGAAAAATTAATAAATAAATTATCGATATTCAACGCAGTATTTTTTGTGCTTTTGTCCGGCCTTACATTTTTGAGCAGATATAAAACTGATATTTTTACGTTTATTCCGTTATATATATTTTGCGTCAGTGAAAGTATTTTCAAGTTCAGAAATAAAATTTTAAATTATATTTTTTTGTTGTATTTAATAATTTATTTGTTATTCAGCATATTAATAAATTTCAGGTTATTTGATTATCAATTTTTAATTTTCGCGTTGAGTTTTTTAGCGATAATTTCATCGAGTGCGAACAGAAAAATATTTCAAATTGTGTTATGTGTATCGCTTGTAATTATTTCGATAATATTGGGCGTACTAGTTTTAAAAATAAATTCTTCGACACATTACACGTATGTAGCTGGAGCGGTGGGGATACCGTTTATAATTTTATTAAATTCTCCGGTGAGTTTATTATTTGGCGGTTCAGAAAATATTAATATTGAAACTTCATCGATAAAAAATAATTTAGGATTCAGCTTATTAATTTCATTGCAATTTTTCACGGCGATAATTTTTTTAATTTACCTAGTGAGCAGGAATCAATTATTTTATTTTATGGTCAGCGCGAATTTTCCGGGCATATTATCCGAGCGTTTTATATATTTCAAAAATGGGAATGTGTTGGGAATTATTTTGCAAATTTTTCAGAGTGTAGCATTTATATTCATGTTATTAATTTCTGCGGTGTCATTAATTCCGAAACATTTAAATTATGCATTTCATAACGAACGAAAAATTATTTTATTAGTTGCATTAATGCTTGTTGTAGAGCTGGTTATTTTATTTTTAATTTCGTGAAAAAGTTAATTTATATCTGGAATTTACCGGAATAAATTTAATTTTTTAATTATTTTAATTATGGAGGTTTTGTATTAATGAGAAGGTTTATTAAAAGTTTTGCGTTAATGTTATGCGCGTTGTTATTTTTGTTTATTAGTTGTGCGTCATGGGCTGATGTAGCTATTAATGAGACGAATTTCCCGGATGAAAATTTCCGCGCGTATGTAAGTAACAATTGCGACACTGATGGCGATGGATATTTGAGCGATGAGGAAATATCAGATGCTACGTATATCAATGTGTACAATAAAAATATTGAATCGCTAAAAGGTGTTGAGTATTTTGTTTATCTTGAGGAATTATACTGCGGTAGTAATAATCTCATTACACTAGATTTAAGTAAGAATACGGCTCTCACTGATTTATATTGCTATGACAATCAACTTACCACATTAAATTTGAGCAATAATACAGCTCTTACTGATTTACGTTGCTATGACAATCAACTCACAACATTAGACTTGAGCAAGAATACAGCTCTTACTGATTTAGATTGTGACAGTAATCAGATTACCACATTAGATTTAAGCAAGAATACGGCTCTCACTTATTTAAATTGCTATTACAATCAACTTACAACGCTGGATTTAAGCAACAACACAGTTTTAAAAACGAACAATGTTTATGACCAAACCATTAACTTTGATGCTTCAGAATTGATTTATGATGAAAAAAATACTCAATATCCGTACTCGCTTAATTTTGATTCTATCAACATAAATTCATCGCAGGTAAGTCGTATTTCAGACTTATTGGCCTTTAATGGCTTAAATAAACTCGTAACAACATCTATTGATAATAATTATATTTATTTTGAGTCATATCCTGAAGAATTGATATACAATTACAATACACTTTCACCCCAAAATACGAGAATGTATGTTATTGTAACTTTTGAAATAACGGGCGAAGTTGATGGAATCGAAATAGATAGCACAAATTTTCCTGATAGCGCGTTTAGTACTTACTTAAGCAAAAATTTTGATCTAAACGGCGACGGTAAGTTAAGTGAAATTGAAATACGTGAAATAAAAGAAATTATTGTTTACAGCAAAGATATAACTTCATTAAAAGGTATAGAATATTTCTCGGCTTTAAAAAATCTTTACTGCCCTTGCAAGAAACTCACTGAATTAGACATAACTAAAAATATTGAGCTTGTCAGTTTAGATTGTAGAAGCAATGATCTTAAAACTTTGGACGTTAGCAATAATACAGCTCTTACTTATTTAAGTTGCTATGATAATCAACTTACAACGCTGGATCTCAGCAATAATACAACTCTTGCTTATTTAGATTGTGAAAATAATCAACTTACAACGCTGAATCTCAGCAATGATATAAATCTTATTTCGTTATGGTGCCGTGGGAATCAAATAACAGAGTTAGATCTTAAAAATAATTCATCTCTTACTACTTTACATGCAACTACGGAAATAACAAGCAATGATTTAATTTACACTGGCAATTCTTCATATCCTTATGAATTTGATTTAAAATCCATTTATGTAAAAGATTCACAGATGAGTAACGTAAAAAATATTCAAACTAATATCAGTTATATGACAACTTCAACAAATGGAACAACCGTATATTTTTCATCAAAACCTGCATATTTATATTATGATTACGATACTCAGGCTAATGTTGATGATCCGTATTTAACTGTTTTGGTAACTTTTACCGGCGTAATCGATCAATCTTCAAACTCAAATGCCACAGCTGATGACGATACACCTAATACTAACGACAATAAAAATATTTCGCCAAATAATAACAATAATAATAATAATGCCGAAACAATTAATAACGATACCGAAATAAATATAAATACAAATTCTCATGCTTGGCGTTATCAGTTTGATATTCCGGCCGGTTTATCAAGTGCCATCGCTTCAAAATTCGGGATCGATCCTAGTTTAATTTTTCAATTCTCCGATAGCGAAATAATTTCCGAAAATTGGAATTTAAATACTGACGACAACTCCGCTATAAATCAACTCGGCGAACAAGTCACCATAAAATTCCCAATTGTTAAACCCTCAAATACTGGCGTTTACGTCATGAGATATTCTCTCGAAAATTCTGCGGTCGGAAGCCCTTTAAAAATTCGTGTCGTCTCATCAGCAAATTCCGCCGAACTAAATACAGCCAGCCTCCAAAATATCGAATATGCGTTTTTTGATGAAAATTTTAACGAGGTTACAAGCGTACCAGAAAACGGAATTATATACGCAACCGTCAAAATGAGCGCAGGCAATACTACTCGCGTAGTAATGACAACCGCCAATGAACTCGCAACAGGAACAATAACCCCAGTGCCCCAAGAATTAAGAGCCGACATCATCGAAAATGTTATTAAAACTCTAGCTCCAATAATAAGCCTCGATAAAGAAGATATTAATTTCATCGAAGCAAATAATATTTTTGATGCGCGTGAACCATCAGAAAATTTGAAATCTAAAGCTAAAAAAGAAAATTACGACATAATAGGCAAATTTAATACTTTATTAGTCGACAAAAGCGGAATTTATATTTTTCATGTAACTTTGTCGGATGACCTCTTTAAACAAATAAACGGCGTAAATATGAATGACTTTAAAATTTATTCTGAAGATGTTTCTATTTCTTCTTTACAAACAAGCAGTTTAAATTCAGATTTTAATTTTAATTCCTTTAATTCATCGTTTATTTTTGGATTATTAAATACTTTTGAATGTTTAACGATGACCGGCAAAAAACTTGAATTCGGCACAAGAGATTTTTTAATGGTGGGCTTCCTCAATTCCGGTAAACCATTAAGCATTTATATCGCGAGGATTATTATTGCTTTGCTCACCGGCGGATGTAATTCAGGTTTCGGAATAACGGGGCTTATTATTGTTACAGTAATAATATTTACATTAGCAAAAATAAAAGCAACACTACACAAAAAAATTTGATGTAATTATAAAAAAACTTTAGGAATGCTCGCATTTATTTGCGTATATGAATTATAAAATTTTTAACAAGGGCTGCCTCGTTTAATAGCAGTCCCGATTTTTTTATATATAATAAATAAAATTTAAAGGAGGCAAATTATAAAATCATGTCCGTTTCTAAATGTCTTTTTCCCGTAGCAGGTTTAGGCACAAGATTTTTGCCGGTAACAAAAGAACTCGCTAAAGAAATGCTCCCGCTCGTCAATAAACCTATAATTTCTTATGGCGTTGAAGAAGCTATTTCATCAGGCTGCAATAATATTATTATGATTTCAGGACGCGCAAAACGTTCAATTGAAAATTATTTTGACAGATCATTTGAACTCGAAGAATTATTAAAAGCTCGCGGTAAAATGGAACTTTATGAAGAAATGATAAAAATTTCAAATATGGCGGAAATTTTATTTATTCGTCAGCGCGAACCTTTAGGGCTTGGCCATGCAGTTTTATGCGGTGAACCAGTTTGCAAAAATGAATATTTCGGAGTGATTTTGCCCGATGATGTTTTTGTGAGTGAAGAGCCTGTAATGTCGCAATTAATAAAAGTTCATGAGAGACTCGGCGGGAGTGTTATCGCTCTTGAATATGTTGAACCTGAAGATGTTTCACGTTACGGCATCGTTGATTCAAAAGAAATTGAACCGGGCATTCACAAAATTAATGACATGATCGAAAAACCTTCGCTCGAAAAAAGTCCAAGCCGTTACGCAATAATGGGACGTTATGTTTTATCACCGTTGATATTTCCGATTTTGGCCGGTCAAAACGCTGGCGCTGGCGGAGAAATTCAATTAACTGACGCATTACGAAAACTTGCAGGAATTGAACCAGTTTACGGAGTTGTTTACAGGGGGCGCAGATTTGACTGCGGAACTCAAAAAGGCTGGCTCGCCGCAAATGTAGCTCTCGCTATGGACAACCCGGAATTACGGGAAGTAATTTTAAATATAGTGAACAATAAATAATTTTAATTAAAATATAAATAAAATTTGCTCCCTGTTATTTTAAAATTTATTTTCGCAGGGAGTTTCATTATATTATCCTGTTAATTTAATACCAGCCTTTTAAAATATCTTCCGAAATTTCTCCGTTTAATAATTTTCCCGGCTTCCAGTTTAAATCGGGATATGATTTTTTTAAATCGACAGCGCATTTCTCAACCCCCGAACCTCCAGAAGTCGCAAAAGGTATTAAAATTTTTCCGGATAAATCACATTTTTCAATAAAAGTATTAATAATTCTCGGCGCAGTGTACCACCATACAGGAAAGCCTATAAATATTATTCCGTAATTGCTTAAATCCGGGATATCATTCTCAATTTCTGGACGCGAATTTAAATTTTGCATTTCGATGCTGCTGCGGCTTAATTTACTCGTCCAGTCTAAATCACCGCGAGAATATTTTTTTACCGGCTTAATTTCATAAACATCTGCTCCCGTTAAATTTGCTAAATCTTTTGCCACACGAGAAGTTACACCGCTTGCTGAAAAATATGTCACAAGTATTTTGCTCATAAAAAAATTTTTCCTCCTAAAATAAAATAAATTAAATTATTTAAATTATATTGCTCCGTTCAATTTCGCCGAGCTTCTCCTCAAATCCGTAAATTGTTGGGTCGATCGTCTCAACAGTTTTATTTAATTCCGACATGCTCCTAAAATGCATTTTTTCCGGCAATTGATTCGCAAACCTCTTAATTTTTAGTAACGCCTGTAAATAATTCCGCTCAAATTGAATGATCATTCTTGCAGCCATTAACGCAGAAGGATGAGCCTCCTCCAAAAATAAACGTGCCATCTCCAAATTCTCTTCAATTTCCATTTCGTCATACCAGATTTTAGCGAGAATATCTTTAAATTTTTTCCGGTCATTTTTCCGCGCAAATTTCGAAGCGTTTAAATTAATTTTCCGTAAACCTGCCTTTAAATCATGAATAACATCATAAAAATTTAAATTCGGCATTGAATACTCTGCTATATATTCGGCTTCTGCTTCAATTATAATTTGTTTGCGCAATAATTTCCCATATGATGGACGTAAAGTTATTTCTGCCTGTTCTGATGTTGAGTCAAGCAACTTTTTAAACACTTCGCCAGTATCAAACATTTTACATTCAAACGGAGAATTTTTTAACCACGTAACAAAACCAGGATCAAATAAACCTTTACGGCCTGCGCGTCCTGCCATTTGTAAAAATTCATTTTTCGTTACAGTTTTGAATTTATAATATTGAACCAGTTGCGCAAAAATTACATATTGAGCCGGCAAATTTACACCTAAAGCGAGCGCATTAGTCCCGCACACGACATCAAGCAATCTTTCACGGAATGCAGATTCAACAAGTAATTTTTCTTTCGGGAACATTCCGCCGTGATAAATCCCAACACCCTTAAATAAACATGGAGGCAGTTTTTTTACTTCCAGAATATTAGCGAGTTCGTTCAATCTTAAAATATTTTCATCTGGAATTCTCTTGCGCTGTCCTGAAATTGAGTCTGCTAATTCCGAAGCACCTTTTTGCGAAAATACAAACACTAAAGCATCATGAATATTATTTATATATGCAGGTTTTTCCGGCGTAAAAATTAATTCTGTCGTTCTGGTTTTGCTTTCATGTATTACAAATTTTCTGTTACATATTTCACTCAAATATTTCCCAACGCTCTTAACTCCGCCTAAAGTTGCGGACATCACTAAAATTTTCGTATCAAGATCAGTATTTTTTATTCCGTCTATATAAGTGCGTGCCCTGTCCGAATCGTTAAAAATATAATGGAACTCATCAATAATTAATTTTTGTCCTGGAACTCTGGCATATTTCACCGTGTAAATTTCTTGTGTGCAACAAATTATTTTTGCGCCTTCGTTGCGTTTAAAATCTCCCGTCTCGATCCCGACATCGAGTCCCATTTTTCTCAAATCCATATAACGTTCATTGCTTAATGCTTTAATAGGAGCTGTAAAAATTATTCTGCCTTCATTCGGAAATTTTATTATTCCGTTTAAATCCAAAATCCCGGCCCATAAATACGCCACTAAAGTTTTGCCGGAACCTGTTGGAGCTGATAGAACTGCATTATTATTATTAATGTGATTAAACGCGTTTATTTGCCATTCGTAAAATTTTGTATTCAAATTTAAATTTTAGCCTCGAATAAAAAAATAAAAAATTTTAACGGGCAGTCTAATAAGCCGGGTTCTGTATTTAGTACGGTCATTTATCTCGAATTTTCCTCGCGAAAAATCTCCAGCGATTACACCCGGAAGTATGTGGAGCGACATTTAATTTAAAATAAAATTAAAATTCCTTCCTTATTTAATCTTGCTTCGGATGAGGTTTGCAAAGCGTATAAATTTCTTTATATCTGGTGAAGCTTTTAACTCACCTTTTCAACATTGCCATTAAATTAATAAATAAATTAATAATTCGGCTGTATATTTTCTGTTGCACTATCTCTCGGATTGCTCCGGCCAGTAATTAGCTGGCATCCTGCTCCATGAAGCCCGGACTTTCCTCCATAAATTATAAAATTTACAGCGACCGTCTTGACTACCCGTTAAATTAAAAAATATTTTAGCATTATCGCGAAAAATTTATATAAATTGCAATAAAAAATAAAAAAATTTTCCCCCGAATAAATCAAATAAATTTAAACGGGAGATTTAAAAATTAAATTAAAATTTTATTTCTTATCTGACGAGCGCAGGTTTTTTGCTGTCAAATTTCCAGTCCGGTATTAAAAATTGCATTGCTTCAGCATCATTGCGATCATGTGATGGCAATTTATTATATAAATTATTTGCTTCCTCTAATTTTTTCATGTTCAATTTTACGCCGAGTCCAAAACCTTCAGGGACTTGTAAATAACCATCTTTAATTTCCGGAGCGTCATATAATAAATTTTGTCCGTCCTGCCAAATCCAATGCGTGTCTAATGCTGTAGGCTTACCAGGAGCCGCCGCACCAACTTGAGCAAATGCCGCAAGCGTAATATCAAAATGATTATTTGAATGACTGCCCCACGTTAATCCCCAGTCGTTTAAAATTTGCGCGATCCTTATTGAACCTCCGAAGCCCCAAAAATGCGGATCAGCTAAAACTATATCAACCGATTTTAATGCCGTAGAATGATAAAACTGCCTCCAGTCCGTAGCGATCATATTTGTCGCAACTGGTAATTTAACAGCGTTTTTAAATTCGGCCATGATCTCCCGGCTTGAATATCCTGATTCAGGTCCGCAAGGGTCTTCAATGTACGTTAAAACATTTTCAAGAGGTTTACATAATTCGATGGCTTCTCTTAAACTCCATGCGCCATTTGGATCAATATTAATTCTTCCGTTGGGAAATGCTTTTTTTAATTCGCAGACTGCTTTCATTTCTTCATGACCGGCCAAAACTCCACCCTTTAATTTAAAATTTTTGAAGCCGTATTTTTCGTGTAAACATTGAGCCTGTTCAACAATTTTTTCAGGCGTTAGCATTTCTGTTCTGCGCATTCTGAACCATGCATCAGGGCTTGAGCTTTCGTCCAAATAATTTAATTTCGGAGCAGCTTTATTTTTATCGCTAACGTAAAATAAATATCCAAGTGTTTCGACTTTATCGCGCTGTTTTCCGTCGCCTAACATTTCGCACATTTGTAAGCCTAAAGCCTGGCCGAGCAAATCTAATAAAGCACATTCGATCGCCCATTCTGCTTTAACGACAAATTTTAATTTTGAAATATCAAGCGTCTGAATTCCTTCGCCGTCATCTTCTTTAGCTTTTTTTGCGTGCTTATGAATATTATCTAAAATGTTGCGGTATTTTCCGACGGGTTGATTAATTACTAATTCCGTGCAGGATTTGAGAGCTTCGCAAGTGTAATCGCCTCCGTGAATTTCTCCGATTCCCTGATGGCCTGCGCTGTCCTCTAAAATTACTATATTGCGCGTAAAATATGGAGCATGTGCACCGGATAAAGTCATTAACATGCTGTCATAACCCGCAACCGGAACGACTGACATTTTTTTTATAATTGGTGTTGAACCGTATTCAGACATTTTTAAAATTTCATCTCCTGTAAATTAAAATAAAAAAATTGCGCCCAGATCAATTCAGACCCGGACGCTGAAAAATTTAAAATTTATTGCATTACACTGTCTGCAATTCTCTTAAACACCGCAAAATATTCTGCATCGTTCTTTTCGGAATCTGCCGCCGATAAATAATAAGGCATCATTTCAACTTTTTTAATTGCTTCGAGTGCTTCAGGCTTCTTCATCATTTCCTGCACAATATTTTCATACCATTTAATAATTTCATCCGGAGTCTCTTTCGGGAAATAGAACGAGAAATCACAATCAGGATATACTAAATCAATGCCCTGCTCCTTAAATGTCGGAATAAATGAAATTAAATCATAACGCTTTTCACTCGGAACTCCCAAAGCTACAAACTGCCCTGAAGCTAAATAATCTTTGCAATTAATATAAGCTCCCGGCATCATGTCAACCTGTCCCGATAACATCCCAACGATCTTATCAGAGTTTGAACCGTAATCTACAAGATCAAGCTCAATCCCCGCAAGTCTCATAAATTCCAAAATTTCATAATATGTATATGCTCCAACTTCTGTACATGCAACTAATTCACCGGGTTTTTTCTTAGCAGCTGCGATAAATTCATCAAGGTCTTTATATTTCACGGGATTTACATAAAACTGTTGCGCCGGATCTTTTGCGAATGTCGGACCTAATTTAAAGGCTGTGTAATTGTAATCTGTAATTCCTGCCACGTTAGCAACGTTTACTAAATTATGACCGTATAAAAATGTATGTCCATCGGGTTTAGCTTGACGAACTTGATCGGCTGCGATTGAACCTGCTGCACCGTTAGCATTTACAACTATGAAATCAACACCGGAAATTTCTTTAGCGTATTGTGCGAACACACGGGCGCTCAAATCCGTATTACCACCAGCACCGGCCGGGACAATAATTGAAACTGTTGTTGACGGCTTCCAATCTGCAAAACCTGCTGAAGCGATCGCTATTATTAGAGCTAAAGCCAAAAATATTTTTTTCATTACAAAATTACATCTCCTCAAATTAAATTTATTTTTATTTTTCATAACCTGTTTAAAATCCAGATTATAAATTTTTATTATTTTATTTATGTGCGCGGGATGCTCTGATCTCTTTAAACATTGCCCATAACACTACAGCTATAGCAATAAAGAAAAATACATCAAATATCGGCCTCTGGAAAAATGCTCCGAAAGTTTTAAACCTCATTAAACCGCGTCTTAAATATTCTTCGGTCATTCGTCCAATTAAAAAACATAATACAAACGGTGTCGTAGGCAATGCAAATTTATGATACAAATATCCTATTACGCCAAATACTACGATCGACTGAACATCAAAAATTCTGTTGTTCGTGGCGTAAGCTCCAACAGCGCATAACACCAAAATTAACGGCAATAATATATGCTTCGGAACTTTTAAAACTTGCACAAATGCTTTTATACAAGTCCATTCAACTATCAACATAATTAAAGCGCAGATCATGCATGCCGCAAAAATTCCGTAAACTACATCAGCATTTTTCACAAATAATAACGGACCTGCCGATAATCCATGAATTAAAAAACCTCCCAACATCATGGCCGTAACTCCATCGCCGGGAATTCCTAAAACTAATAACGGGATTAAAGCTCCTCCGATCGTTGCATTGTTAGCGCATTCGGTCGCGACAATTCCTTCGGGGTCACCTTGTCCAAAAGTTTCGGGATGTTTTGACATATTTTTAGCCGTCACATACGAAAGCATTCCAGATGTTGAACCGCCGATGCCGGGTAAAATTCCTATACCTGTACCAATTAAACCGGCTCTGATAGCTCCGGGAATCCATTTGAAAAATTCTCCGAACGAAAATCCAAAGCCTTTAACTTTTTTCACTGGAATCGTTTTAACACCTTTACCGATCGTTTCAGCTGACACTAAAATATCCGCAACTGCAAAAATTCCGATTAAAGTCGTAAGAGTGTTAAACCCTCCGCGCAATTCGCTCCATCCGAATGTAAATCTCGCTATACCGTCAATAGGCGCAAGTCCAACCATCGCGAAAATTAATCCAAGCATACCGGCTAATAAACCTTTTACCATATTTCCAGATGATAAAACTGCGACCATCGTTAAAGCAAAAAAACATATCCCAAAATTATCGGGGAACGAAAATTTTAAAGCCACTTCCGCTAACATTGGAGCAAAGAACGTCAAAATTATAAATGAAAATATTGAACCTAAAAATGAAAATACTATCCCAACTCCTAAAGCTTTCATCGCTTCACCCTTTTGCGCCATTGGATACCCATCGAAAGTAGTCGCTATTGATGAAGCCGTCCCGGGCATGTTTAATAATATCGCTGAAATTAATCCGCCTGAAATTCCGCCGATATATACAGCTACTAAAACATTCATTCCGAGCGATGAATCCATACTAAACGTTAAAGGCAGCATTAAAGCAACTGCCATCGACGCGCTTAAACCTGGAATAGAACCGAATATAATACCGATCGTAACTCCGGCGATCATTAACAATAATGACATCGGCTCACAAACTTTTAATGCAGCTGCTCCGAGTTGTGCTAAAGGTCCCATAAGTTTTTTAATCCTCCTTTGATGTTTAAAGCGTGAAAATTCCTGCAGGTAAAACTATTTTGAAACCATATCTGAATAAATAAAACACTATTAATACAAAAATTACATCTAAAATTGCATAACTCAAAATATTTTTTAAACCGCGTCTGTCATTCGGAGCTAATACGATAATCTGCAAAAATAAATATCCTAAAGTTGAAACAATAAATCCGACTGGAGCTAAAATATTTACGTATATAACAACTAAAATTAAACTCGCTAACACCCTTTTATAATCTGCTGTATCAGGATTTGAGTATTCTGCTTTTTTTGCGTTGAGCCTGAAATTTTTTAAAGCACTCAGCAAAAGCATCACTGCTAAAATTAAAATTGCAATTCCGATCAACATTGGCATAAAATCCGGGCCGATCTTCATAACGCGAGATCTTGGGAGCTGTTTGGCAAAATATATAACTGCTCCTCCTATTGCTGCGTAAACAATTCCAACGATAATATCTCCGTATTTCTTGAAAAACAAATTAGACACCTCTCAGGATTTATTTGAATCTTAAAAAAAATTGTAACAGCTGGAAATTAATTTAATTACAGTATTTTTTACATTTTTAAAATTATTTTCGCTAAATTTTCGGCAGAATCATTTTGATTAAACATGTATGAATTTTTTGCGAGCTTTATAAATTCTTTTGCGTTATATTCCTGGTGATTGTCGGCAGCACCGGGCCAAAATATCGTAATTGTCGGAATTTTTAATTTAAGTGCTTCGGCTAAAGTTGAACCGCCAGACCTGCACACTAATACATCACAGATCGAATAAAAATAATTTATATTCCAGACGGATTTTAAGAAGTGCGTATTGTTCTCATTATAAATTTCTTTTGACGATAAAAATACAAATTCGTAATTTTTGCATAATTCAGCGGTGTTTTTTAATAATTTGCTTAATGGTCCGCTTCCCAAAGAACCGCCAGCTATTCCGATAATTTTTTTATTTGGGTCGAGCTTTAAATTTAATTTTTCGAGTGCGGTATTTTTATCAATTTTTATAATTTCACGCGTTGGAATTCCGTAATATTCAAAATTTTTTATGCCCTTGCAATTTGGCCAGCCCGTTAAAATTTTCACTCCTAATTTTTCCGCGAACCTCGTAACTCTTCCGGCGACTGCGTTTTGTTCATGTATAACAACGGGGATTTTTTTATCAAGAGCAATGACCAAAGGCACAAAAGAAATATAACCTCCGAATAAAAAAATTTTGTCGGGCTTGAAACTTTTAATGATCTTGTCTGCTTGTGAGAAAGCCCGGAGAATATTAAAGCACCGCGAAATAATTTTAAATGGATTTTTAACGCCAAAAGGTGAACCGGGAATTTTTAATATTTCAGGATTTATCCCGGAAGCTTTATAAATTTCCTGTTCCAAATCGCGAGAGCCGCAAATATATTTAACTTCGCAGTCTTTTAAATTATTTTGTCCCATTGCTATAGCCGGAAAAATATGGCCTCCAGTACCGCCAGCAACAATTAAAATTTTATTTTTCGAGTTGTTCATTATTTTCCTGTTCTTCTTCACTGTTTAAATTTAAATTTTTCTTTAACTTTTTGCGCGTAACTTTTAAATTATTTTCTCGTTTTATCGCAAGTAACAGCCCCACCTTAATCCAGTTAAATACCATCGAGCTGCCTCCAGCACTTATAAAAGGCATCGGGATTCCGCTTAACGGCATTAATTTCGTAACACCAGCGACATTTATGAACATCGGGAATATTGTCGAAGCAGTTAAGCCGAGTGCTAGAGATTTAGTGAACGGGGTTTTTGCATCACGGTAAATATAATAAACTCTCCATGTCCAAACAGCATATAAAATTATAATAAATAACGTCCCGATTAATCCAAATTCTTCACCTATAGCAGGAAAAATATAATCCGTTTGAGCTTCAGGCAAATATCTTTTTTGTTGCAGACCTTTACCGATCCCAACACCCGTAACGCTCCCGTTTGCAAATGCTATAAGCCCCTGAATAATTTGAAATCCCCTATCGGTCGGATCTTGCCAGGGATCCATAAATGCATTAAATCTCCTCATACGATACGGCGCTATCAAAATAAAAAAACTTACCAGCAGCACGCCAATTATTAAACCTCGTAAAGGCCATTTCCATCCCCTGCGCTCAATGTGCATAACGAAACATATCGCAGCGACAATTATCGTCCCGCCCAAATTTGGCTGAAGCATCAAAGGAACACCGAACGAAATTATTAACATTAAAGTGGGCCGCACAAAAGAATGAAAATTCCCGCGCAACATCGTAGAAGTTTTATCTGTTAATCTGTCAGCCATGAAAATAGGTAACGTAAATAATGCTATTTCGAGCGGCTGTATACGAGTTCCGCCTATTCCAAGCCAACGCCTCGCACCTCCGACTTTTATGCCTATTCCTGGAATTGTTGTGAGAAATAACAAAACAAACGAAATTACAAAAAGTCTGCCGCTTAATTTTTTAAATGTTTCGGTTGAAGCGTTCATTATTCCAAACGTTAAAGTTATTCCGATGATCGTAAATACTAATTGTTTGAACGAAAGCGAATAAGGATTTACAGCACTGTTACGCAACGAAAGCGAAGTAATCATAATCATTCCGCAGCTCGATAAAATCAGCGGGATTAAAATTTCTATCATATTTAATTTTTAATTTTCTCCTGAACCAGTTTACAAAAATGTTCACCGCGAATTTTATAACTTTTATACATGTCCCAACTCGTGCAGGCTGGTGATAATAAAACGCACATTCCGGGTTTTGCGATTCTGACGGAAATATTTACAGCTTCTTCCATTGATGAACCGGCCATGAAAATATTTTTTTTGTCGAAGCCAGCATTTTCGAGAGCGAGTTTAATTTTATTTGCTTCTTCACCGATTAAAACAGCTCCGTCGCATTCTTCTTTTACAGTTTGAGCCAGCTCGTTATAAATTTCGCCTTTACCTTGACCGCCTAAAATTATAATTTTCCGTTTATTAATTGATTTCATCGCAGTGATTGAAGCGGCTACGTTAGTACCTTTTGAATCATCAATATAAATTACTCCGTTTAATTCTCCTGCAAATTCGCAACGGTGCGGAAGAGCTTTAAAGCCGTCCAATAAAATTTTTGATTCAGGTAAATTTTTCAGCCCCAATAAATTTAAAGCTGTTAATGACATTGCGACATTTTCGAAATTATGAGAGCCGATTAAATTCGTGTCGGAATAATCGAATAATTTTATTTTTTCACCGTTCAAAATTAAAAACGCTTTATCTTCGGCCATGTAAATATGTCCTGAAAATTTATGTCCTGGCGTTTCGTTCCAGCTTAAAGTAATAATATTTCCTGACGGATTTAATAATTTTACGTCTCGATCCTGAATAATTCCGAAAGCATTTTTATCTCGTAAATTTAAAATTTTTGCTTTGGCCTTGACATAATTTTCATAAGAGCCGTGCCAATCAATATGATCAGGTGCTAAATTTGTAATAATCGAAACGCATGAACGTAAATTATTATTTGCCCGCTCAAGTTGGAAGCTGCTTAACTCCAACACTACAGCATCATATTTTTCCTGAGTAAATTTCGCTGAAGCTGTTCCTAAATTTCCGCCTGCTCCTGCTTTTAAACCCGCTTTATTTAAAATATGTCCGATTAGTGAAGTTACTGTGCTTTTGCCGTTTGAACCCGTTACGCAAATAATTTTATTTGATTTAATGTGCGGTATAACAAAATCAAGCTCGCCGATGATTTTAATATTTAATTCCTGAGCTTTTAATAAAATTTCTGCTTTAGGGCTAATACCCGCGCTCACCAAAATTTCCGAGACGTTTTCAAAAACTTTATTTGAGTGTCCTTCTTCGAAATTAATATTATTTTGCGTGAATAAATTTTTTGTTTCGTCGTTAATATTTTTTTGTTCTGACACGAATACATCATAACCCAAATTTTTAGCCAATAATGCTAAACCTTGACCGCTGATGCCTGCGCCGATGACAGAAATTTTTTTGTTAATATTCAATTGTAAAAAATCCCTCCTGTAAAAACCTGATAAATATATCACACACAAGAGGGAGCAATAATTTTTTATAAATCTATTTCACAATATGTTTTATTGCTTTAAGAATTTTTAATACTTTTGGATGAGAACGCCTCATAAAATCTTTTAACGCCAATTTTTTATTTTTGTAAATATTATTTTTGTGTTCAGCGATGCCGTTTTGAAATTCGATCACGTGCTCAAGAAATTTTGCGCAATCTGGATCATAATATTTTGAAATTATATTTTTTATGCTCTCCAAATCTTCCGGCAATATTTTAGTCCCAAACGGATAATTACCCTCTTCAAAATTTAATGGCAGTGCTAACCAGGGATTTAATAATTCTTCAAAAACATTCCCAATATATTTAATTGTATCGTCTGTAATTTTGAACGCTCCAATATTTGAAAAATGCGGAATATAATCGGGCGATGGCTGTAATTTTTTGTCGCTTACTACACTTTCCCATAAATAACGGCAGGCCAAATCATTATCGCGGCCGGGCAAATATTGTAACGAAACATCATGCAAAATCACCCAAGAATTATTAATTTTTAAAAATGGCAGAACACATAAAAAATTTAAACTTTCCCACGGATGAATATGAGCAGTGTCGAGGATCATTAAATCTATTTCGTTGCCAACTTTTTCAATATGTTTCGAAACATCTCCGCCTAAAAATCTCGTCCATTTGTCTTTTAAATGTGAAAATTTTTTCTCAACTAGATGACCGGGCTGAACTGTTTGATCGTCAAAATGATTTTGTGTCGCGTAATCAATTGAGAATAAATGCGCATCTTCAATGTCTTGAATTGCATTTAAAATTATTGAAGTGCCTCCGCCTTGAGCTATTCCAGCTTCGAGAATTTTACGGGGCTTTAAATACCTGAGCATTCCGTTTAAAAAATAGCGTTCTGTTTCCGCCATCCCGGAATAATTTTTTATGTCGTTATAAATTTTGTCTAATCTCTCACGCTCGAAATTTTCAATAAATACGCCTTCATCCCGAATCCCGAATCCCGAATCCCGAATCCCGAATCCCGAATCCCGAATCCCGA
>ERZ842401.1255-NODE-1255-length-36867-cov-52.642644_pt1 | contig 36867 bp, 36 predicted proteins | sample MGYA00521270_ERZ842401 | MGnify/ENA primary metagenome ERZ842401 (study PRJEB31892, sample SAMEA3878208) | bioreactor metagenome | biome: Moose rumen | place: Sweden | collected 2011-10 | study: EMG produced TPA metagenomics assembly of the PRJEB12797 data set...
GCATTTCTGGAGTGGCCAAGAGCCATGCCAAGGACAAGATGACCAAAGTTATCTCAGCCTATGTGCTGGAGCATCCTGAAAAAGTCCTTTCACGCTTGTCCGTTAAAGAACTACAAGTGCTGAAGGACTGCGTATCGGTAGGAGCCAATACCCGTGTAGAGCGTCCCAGCCGCAGGTTTTACGATACACTGACGACCTTGCTGCTGGTGTCTGTCTATCACAGTAAGAAAGAGCGTCGCTTCTATTTCCTGTTGCCCGATGAACTGCGCGAACTCTTTGCACCGCTACTCGACAAGGCTATCAAAGAAGCCAAGAAGCGTGAGAAGGCAGAAAAGACAGCAAAGCCAAAGAAACCTGTCATCAAGGTAGAGGAACCCGAATACCTTGAGGATGATGAAGAACTCTTTGACGATGATTTCGAGAACGAATGGGATGACGAGGATGGTTACACAGAGGAGGTCATTGGTATTGGGCATCGCCATTACGACAGCCTTGGTGATTTCCTTACCCACCTCAATGACCACGACTCTTTCGATAGCGTCCTTGCTGTTCAGGACTTCTGGCACAATGCCAGTGTCATAGAAAGCAAGAATGCCGTCGTCACGCTATATGCTTCGGTAGTCTATGTCATCCGTCTGACAGGCAAGATTCTCTACCGCTCTACAGAGCCAATCGAAGTCCGCATAGATACCGAAGCCCTCAACAGCATCACCATCCCGGACTTGCCAAGTGGCTGTGTCAGTAAGTTCTCAGCAGATAAGGAAATTATGAACTATTCTTATGGTGTACTCACTATTGAAGGAGAGGACAAAGAACATACACCTTTTGTAGTGAGTCTGATTTGATTTTTATCCTTATTAGGTGTTCCTCTACTTCACCTTTGGTGCAGGTTTAGTGTTACGGAGGTTAGATGGTAGATTCACGGAGATTGTTCGAAAAGCTCAGTATTGATGCTGAAATAGCGTAGGGATAGCAAGGGGATTGATAGACGAGAGGTAGAAGTGAGATCAAATAGACATAGAATACGATGAGAAAGTTCCTTTCATCCACCGCAGGTGCCACATTCAACCAAGAGACGCCCAACATTACAGTCAATATCCGGAAGGACAGTCTGGAGTTGATTTGCAAGGTTAATCGAGGAATGTACGTTGTGCTTAACATGGTTCATAACCATCTTGGAGGCATTACCCTTGTGGCTAACTGGGGACGATATTTCGACCACCTCCAAAATCTGCAAGTGCAGATGCCTAAGATAGACAAGAACTGTCCCACCCTCGCTGCCGTTATGCACAATGAAGACCCTGACAAGATATATGAGATAGAACTTGACAAGAAGCAAACAGGCGAAGAGAAAGTTCACGGCTTTGCTGTCAATATCGACAATGAAAAGGAAGAACCCCTAATCTCCTGCATCAATAAAGACGTTCTCCATGCCGCCTATCTGCTGGTGAACAAAAACGTGAAGATTTACAACGAGTTATTCAAGAATCCTCCCTTTCCAGCATGGAAGGATAGCTTGAATGAGGTGTGGAATTAGTTCTTTGCCAGCATACAGCCTCTACTCCCGATTAAGCTTAGAGTAAGGCTAAGAGCAGGCAGTAAGCAGGCTGAAAGCAGGCAGGAGTGTGCTGAGACGTATAATTCTTGCTAATAATTGAGTTTTTCAGCAGTGCAAATGAGTACAATATAAGAGACAGTGCTATTTTTATGGACAATAAGACATTTTACGGAGAATATACACTTCGACACTGGATTAATATGATACTTCGACAGGAATTACTTCTGCCGGAGTATCAGCGGTTCTTCGTTTGGAAGGAGAAAAAGATGGACTTGCTGATAGAGACTTTGCAGGAGAAACGCTTTGTGCCACCTGTGGCTATTGGTGTCTATGAGGAGAACGGAGAGAAGCAGAATCTGATTATAGACGGCCAACAGCGGCTTACAAGTATTTTGCTTGCCTACCTTGGCATATTCCCCGAGCATTCAGAAGAATTCACGGCTCATGAGCGTGATATGGCTGATGAACGTGATGATTATATAGATGACGAAGAGGGTGCCGAAGAGGATGAACTCCTTGACTGGACTTTCAAAAAGTTGACTTGTCATGGCAAGAACAAAGACGAGATTTTGTCCCACCTCAATATGAGAAACTACAAATCCAAAGACTATAGTCTCTCAGAAGATTTTTGGGACAAGACATTTCTTGGATTTTCTTATATGGTTCCCGACCTTTCACAGGAGAAAGCACAGTTGAAATACTATTCTAAAGTCTTTCGTGACATTAACATTCAGGGGCAGCGCCTTCAGCCAGCAGAGAGCCGTCAGGCAATGTATTATCTCGACAAGGACTTGCTGGGATTGTTCAGTCCGTCTTTTGCCTACGATATAACCATTGGACTGAAACCGCCAAAGAAGATGGACTTCGCCCGGTATATGGCACTATTGTCTTCTTACAAGAAGTTGAATAGCTACTACTGGGTGGCTCGTGGTTATGTGAAGGATATGGAGCGTTTCTATGAAAACTTCATCTTTTCTATAGTCGGTGAAAACCCTATGGACTTGTTTGCTTCTGTAGATGAAATGTTTCATGGTGCTGACTGGCGACAGCGTATGCATCTGCTTGAATTGCGCATTAATGACCTTGGATTGAAGCGAGAATATTCCTCAATTATCGAGATGGACACGTTTTTCTTCGGTCTTATTTACCATATCGTAATTGAGGGGCGTGACATAGACATTTCGGGAAGAGTCCACCTGACTACAATTCTCGAGAATTTGTCGAAAACCTATCGTGAGAATCGCCTTCATTCCCGTGCTCCGAATGCCCTGAAATATATGCAGAAGCGTATGGAGGAGTCAATTAACACATATCTTTTACACCTTGCCCGATGAGTGTTCATAAGGAATTCATTTTGAAGCCCATCTCCACAATTCTTCGTGAAGGAGTAAGTGCGTGTCGAGGTATCAGCGGAGGTATCGAAAACATTGCTATCTGCGACTATGTCATGCAGACTCTCTTTCTACGAATGACAGGCTTTCAAGAGCAGAAGCTAAAGTGCATCTGTTGGGAATTGGCTACTAATGACTATGAATATCGTTACGAGCGTTTCTCCCGTAAGACACTGGGCGAGTGTTCTTGTTATGACGAAAAGAACACCGTGATGAATGACCTTATAGATTTTATCAGCAAGATTGACAGCGCATTTGATGCCGTTCACTATATCGACAAGCATCTTTTGATCAATGAAGTACACGATGAGATAGATTCCATTTTCCAACAGTCAGTGTTGCGGACATGGGCAGAGCATCAGTATCTCGATTATGAAAAAATCATCTCTCATGTCCAGCCATATTGCTATTTAACGAAAGGAGCCAAGAATTATGCATTATTCGCAAAATGTGATAACTGCACCCATTTCAACAAAACCACCAAGACGTGCAATTCAGGATGTGTGAAGAACTTTGCTTATGCCTTTGATAGGTTGTACAAACATCGTAACCGTTGCGCTCACAATACATTGTCTTATCAGCAAAATTTGCCAACGCTCTCAGCCCTGTCAGCACCAGAACTCATTTACGAAAACTATTTCTTCCGTTTCTTCCTTCTGATGTTGATTGACAATATCTTTGTCAAATTGTATCAGTCATATACTGAAGTTGAAGAGCCATAACAAAACGATGGAACCAGTAATACTCACTCGTAAAAATACAGCAGAGGGTTGTGAGTTTATAAAAGACTTCACCTTCCGTAGTGGACATACAGTACCCCTTTATGATATTTCCACGACAGGCGCACTGAACCAGTTGATTGGGCATGCCAAGGTTGCCAACTCTCAGTATGGGAATGTGTATTATAGAGGAGTTGACGGCTTATATGACAATGTAATGCCAAGTCTGATGCGAAAACGCACCAGTGGTTCATGTGACGATCTTCACTCACTGCTGAACACTGTATGTCAAGATGCGTATTTTCACAACTCATTGAAGTTGCGCAACACTATTGTTCCGCAATCTCAACAAGATTTTGAGTTTAATAAGCGTATCATGCGTTATAACAAGTATTGCATTGAAGCCCTACTTCAGCACTATGCAGGCTCCACCCGATTTCTTGATGTCGTTGATAATCACTGGGTGGCCATGTGGATGGGGGCACATCATTTCCATTTCCACGGGAAAGGCGGTAAGTTCTGCCAAATACAGGAAAGGAAACTGTCCATAGCATCGGTTTATGAATACTTGGTCGATAGAAAGAGTACTCCAAAGCAAAATGCTATTTATGAATATATTATTCTCATAGCAATGCCATACTCAGAGACAGCCCCAGAACATGGTATAATTGAGACAGAAACACTTGTAGAGGTTGACCTTCGCAAAGTGTTCCCGTCCTTCTATTTGCGGCCTCATGCCCAGCACGCATTAGTCGTGCGTAGGCGTGACAAGCAGAATATTAACCAGGAAGCTGCTTATTACGATATGGCATCTCAGGTTGTTGCGGTACTTCGTGTCAGGATAGATAATGCGTATGAATGGCTTGGCTATGGAACGTTAGTAAAGGAAGAGAATCTGTTCCCGTCGCCATCTATTGACCAAGGTTATAATAACTTGCTGATGCATCCTGAGGTTTTTAAATATCCGTTTGAAATACTGAAGTATTATTGATAAGTGACATTACATGAATAACATAGAGAGTATTAAGGAGGCTATAGCCGCCCTTGAAGAAGAGAAGAAAAATCGTGACAACGCTATCAAAGAGGCAGCTGTTGTCAAAAATGAATTAGAATTAGCATACCCTATTTCGTGTGCTTAAAAGTGCGCAGGAGAATACAATGGTTATGTCTGGATATATAAATAATATAGGTCTTAAAGTAAGGAGCCGAGTGGGAAACAACACTCTGCTTCGCGACTCTTTATGGGCCTACATTGGCAGTTGTGTAGGGAAATTGATGGCTCTGGTAGCCGGAATTCTGATTGCTCGATTCCTTGGAAAAGAACTATATGGAGAATACGGTACAGTTAAGAATACGCTTACCTATGCCGCAATAGTGTCATCTTTCGGTTTCGGCTATTCAGCCACCAAATTCATTGCTGACTATATTATAAATAAAAAAGAGAAAATAAGGTCGCTTGTTAAGACAGTTACAATGATAACAGTCTTGTTGGGCGTTCTTCTCTCTTTAGTGGTTTCAATTTTCAGCTCCCCGATAGCTGTTTTCTTGGAATCACCTCACTTGGAGATGCCGCTCAGGTATTTGTCTGTCCTTGTGTTGTTCAACTCACTTACAGCTACACAGACGGCAATCCTTTCAGGTTTCAAGAAATTCAAAGAACTTGCATATGTCAATGTGGTAACCGGAGCTGTTACCCTTGTAGCCAGTGCTATTCTGACATTCTATTATGGTTTGTATGGTGCCATAGTGGCTCTGCTCTTGGCATTTATAGCTCAGGCAATATATTCGCACGTGGCAATCCATAATGAATTAAAGAAATATGAGAGTGACGAGAAGTTGACATTATCAGAGGTGAAGTCATTGCTTTCGTTCTCTACTCCAATCGCGCTGCAGGAAAGTCTCTACACCATTACAAGCTCTTGTTCTTTGTTCTTAATGATTAAGTACGCAAATTATGGAGAAGTTGGGTTGAATGCAGCAGCATCAACCTGGGAGAGTATAGTGATTTTCATTCCAGGGGTGTTAAAAAATGTGATGTTTTCATATCTTTCCAGCTCCAACAATCATCAGAAGCTGGTAACATCATTGTTACGATATAACTTCTTTGCCTCCCTGATACCAACCCTTCTGTTCATACTGTGCTCCAGAATTATAGTTTCGATGTATGGTGATAATTTCTCTGCGCTGACACCTGTTCTTTTAGTTGCATTGGTCGCAGCGGTGGTTGTGAGTGTTTCTGAGGTTCTCTGCTACGAATTTATCTCTAAGGGTAAACCATGGACGGTTTTCCTTGCCCGCACATGTAGGGATTGTCTTTCTCTCTTGGGGACATACATCCTGCTTATCAACGTAAATTCTATGCAGGCATTTGGTGCAAAGACTATCGGTCTTGTTTGCCAGATAATCTTTTTCCTGCTGTTACTATACTATTACCATGCTTCAAATAGAGAGCGTGGAATAGAATAATTATAAATATTGGATATGTTAAACATAAAAGATAGAATACCCTTATTCCCGATAAAGTCTTTACTGTCATTTTTGGTATTTACTGAGGTCTTTTACTTCGTGGGACCTATTAACTACCAGTATCAAGCACCATTTCTGACGGCATTGTTCTTTGTTGCGATTAATGTGGCTCTTTACAAAGGTTATATGTCAGGTCTTGGCTCGTACAAGAAAAGAAGGACGCGAGACTTGTCGCTGAGTACTATACACCACCTGATACTTGTGGGCTTGATTATAAGTCTTGTAAGTCTTGCTATGCAGATGGGTACGGACATGCTTTCTCCTTCTGCTATTGCGAACAAGTTTGTGTATGCATTACAGAATTCAGGTGATGTTTATCATGAGAAGTTGGAGAATAGCAGAACCACTGTTATGACCTATGTATTTATGTTGCTTGCACCAATAAGGTTTGCGGCAATGTGTATAGGTGTTTATAGTTGGAGCAAGTTGAGTTCCAAATATAAGATATTGGTCGGACTTATATTGTTCATCGATCTGTTTGGATGGGTAACAAGTGGTACACGAAAAGGTCTCATGGATGATGTCCTTATTATCGGCTATTTGTCGATATTGGCACGCCCAGTTTTACTTAATGATAGGAAAAGAAGGCGAGAACTGACAATAGCGATGCTCACCTTACTGGGACTGTTCTTATTTTATTTCTTAGTTTCCAACCTATCCAGAGGCGGAAAAGAGATGTCTGAAATGGAATTGGAAGATTTGTCAAATATTAGACAATTATATAAGACCAGTCTTTCACCAGTATTGGTGTTCTCGCTTGCAGGAATAGAGGGCTATTTGTGTCAGGGCTACAGAGCACTTGATTATGCGCTGGCCTCCTTTGTATATGAGGGTTACGTATGCTTTACCTTTGGTTTTGGCAACAATTGGTTTTTTATTAATTTATTTGAGCACCTTGCTCCTGGATTAGATATATTGGGAAATACTTACCAAGGGTATCTTTCTCGATATGGGATTGACCCTATGATAAATTGGCATTCAGCTTATGTGTGGTTCGCTAATGATGTGACTTTCATAGGAGTGCCATTTCTTCTCTATTTAATTGGCCGATTCTTCGCAAAGGTATGGCTCGATGCTTACTATCGAGTAAAGATTTCCTCTGTGCCGTTGAGTTGCCTTTTTATAATAATGATTTTCTATTTCTTTGCAAACAATCAAGTACTATCATTTTCGATGATAACATTTGTTGTAACACTTTTCCTGTATAAAACAAGAATGAGGTTTTAGTAATATGAGGATTTTAAGGATAGAACATAATAGCTTTTCTAAGACACGAAACAATGGCTTGACGGCAGAGGATTTATTTTCCGTATTTCCCAAAGAGTCAATATCTCAGCTTTTCTTTAGACCATTAGGAAAGGAAGCTGATGATTTGGATTACGCAGAATATAACTTCCTAATCTCAGATTCTGACATAGTTTCTAAATTAAAGGGTGCAAAAAAATGTGGGGATCAAATTTTTGAGGAGGTTGAAGTACATGGAGAGAATAATATTACTTCGAGAAAAAGTAGATACGCAAAGATTCGTTTTCTAAGGGATGCCCTGTGGTCAACGAATGTATGGAAAACAGGTGAACTAAAGCAATGGCTAGCCCAGGTTAAGCCAGATATTATTCTACTTGGTGCAAGTAGCCAAACTTTTCCCTTCAAGGTCGCTACTTATATTGCCGAGTATATGGATATTCCTTGTGTGTTGACATGTGGCGATGATTATATTGCTTATCCTCAATATTCTAAGTGGTATGAGAAATTGCAAAAGTCAAGATTGCGCAAGGAATATAAGAAGTTTGTAAAACGTTGCTCAGCGTGTTTCGCAATTAGTGAAGAAATGTCTGAATGCTATTCAGATTATTTTGGCTGTCACTTTAATGTTTTACCTCGTCCCGTTGATATTCCCATGTTTAGTGAAGAGACAAGAAGAGAAAAACCCATTATTTCTTATTTTGGTGGCCTTGCCCTGAATAGATGGGATATGATTGCTAGACTTGCATCGCTTTGTGGGGATATAGCGGAGTTCAGAGTTTATTCATTTACTCCTTTGGATGAGAACATGAAGAATCGTTTTGGCCAAACAGGTGTTCACTATATGGGAGCACTCTCAGGAGAAGAACTGAAGAAAGCCATGAGAGAATCGAATATTATGCTTCATGTGGAGAGCGATGACAAACTTAATTCGTCTTTTACAAGGCTCGCTGTTTCAACAAAAATACCAGAGTATTTAGTATCAGGACGGCTTACTATTGGCTTCGGCCCCTCTTATCTCGCTTCTATGAAAGTCCTTTCCAAGCATAATGTTGGTGTTGTTATTGACAGCCAAACAAAGAATGAAGATATTATAAAGTATTTGACCAGATTGACAGCTGATTATGAGGAAAGAAGAGCGATTGCATTAAAGGCGTATAAGTATGTGGAAACTAATTATTCGAAGGAAAAAATAACAAGTGTATTCGCTCTAACTCTGCAATGTGTGGTTGATAGTTACAGCAATGCAAAAAAATAAAAATAAACGACCATGGGATTAGCCAAAATATATAAACAATTAGCATTATCATCTCCTCACATAGAAGTTGTACTTCGTTATCTATATTGGCATAATGTTAAGAGACTGAGAAAATATAGACCAGTAGAGCATAAAGTTTCTTTAGATAAGAAATCCGTCTTTAATTTTGAGAAGATAACAAATTGGCTCAGAGAACAGGGAGTAACGGAGGGAAAACTTATAGTTGTTCACTCCTCTTATGATAATATTTCTGGCTGTGGGTTGAAACCGAATGAAATAATTCGAGAATTGAGGGCTTTAATTGGGGAAACAGGGACATTGGCAATGCCTGTGATACGACATTATAAAGAGATGCCATCACCACTTGAATGGAGGAGCACGGATTATTCAAAAATCGTATGCCACTACGACCCTCGTCGTACACCTGTTGCTTCAGGTCTGCTTCCCAGTTTGCTGATGCGTGAAAAAGGGGCTTGTGTGAGCTTGCACCCGTTGAACACAATGGCGGCAGTAGGCCCTTTGGCAGTAACAATGATGGAACATAATCTTGATGGTGACAAACCATCACCTCATGGCCCTCAATCATCATGGAAGTTTTGCTTGGATCATGATGCAATTATAGTAGCTCTTGGTGTCCCTATGATACATCATCTTACGATAGCTCATGTGTCTGATGAGGCATTTGACATGACTCCTTTCGAGGACTGGTATAACGAACTGCAGTTTGATATTGTAATGCCAGACAAGACGGTTTTAAGAAAAACAGTATGTGACAGGAAACCCAAGTGGGGAATGATCCATGATGCAGAAATCAACTTTGGACATGATTTGGAGAAAGCTGCTGTGATACATCTTGCTGAGATTGACGGAGTGAGTGTTGGTGTATGTAGAGCACAAGAGCTGATAAAATTCATGAAGTCACAAAAGAATAAAGCATATCCATATTATAAAATATTTTAATCAAAAAAAACAATGACAAACTTAGAAAAGTACAACGCAGCATTCTGCGAGACATTGAACGTGAAAGAAGAACAGCTCGCAGAGCTTAAGTATCAAGGAGTTCCTGAATGGGACTCAGTAGGACACATGTCACTGGTAGCTGCCATTGAGGATGCCTTTGACATTATGATGGAGATGGACGACATAATTGACCTGTCTTCCTACGAAAAGGGTAAAGAGCTTTTGAAGAAATATGAAGTTGAAATCTGATGCTCAAAGGTAAAAACGCCATCATTACCGGCGCCAGAAGCGGAATAGGCTTGGCAACGTTGCAACTGTTCGCACAGAACGGTTGCAACTGCTGGGCTATTGTACACCGTGAAGACCCGGATTTCTTTAATAAGATTCAGACTTGGGAGAAAGAATCTCAAGTCTGGATTAAACCTGTTTACATGGAACTAGACAATAGCGATTCCATCAAGCAAGGGATGAAGGAGATTCTTTCTGAAAAGCTTCCGGTTGATATTTTGGTTAATGCTGCTGGGGTAGTGAGTCCGAACCGCCTGTTCACTATGACCAAGATGGAGGATATTAGGAGAGTGATGGATGTTAATTTCTTCAGCGCCATTGAGCTTACCCAACTCGTGTGCCGCCCCATGATGAGGCAAAGACGAGGCAGCATTATCAATATTGCCAGTATAGCTGCATGGGGTGAAGATACATCGCAGATGGAGTATGCCGCCAGCAAAGCTGCTATGGTAATAGCCACCAAGAAATTGGCTCGCGAGTTGGGAAGTGCCGGAATCCGTGTGAATGCTGTGGCACCGGGACTTACACAAACCAAGATGCTGGATGTTCTTGAAATAGATGCGGTAGATCAGATAAAGAAAGGCCTGGGATTGCATCGCTTTGGAACGCCCGAAGAAATTGCGGAAGTTTGCTTGTTCTTGGCTTCGGACAAGTCATCCTATATAACGGGAGAAACTATTAAAGTTGATGGCGGAGGAACCGACCTGCGCCTTGCCATTTCAAAATAGGAATAATGAATTTAAAACAGTTCTCTAAAGAATTAAGGTTGTCAGCACTGAAGATGGCTTACGACTGTGGAAAGAACGGCTCTCACGTAGGGCCTGGTCTCTCCTCAATTGAGATTATGGCCACACTGTATGGTGACGTGCTACATTATGATGTTAATAAACCCGAAGATGAGAATCGTGACAGGCTGGTAGTGAGCAAAGGTCACTGTGTGCTTGCATACTATTCTGCTCTTAACAAAGTTGGATTCCTCTCTGATGAAGATATAGCCAGTTTTGAAACGAACGGCTCTCACTTCCACGGACACGCTATGCGCAATCTAGAGAATGGTATTGAGTTCTCTGGCGGTAGCTTAAGCATGGGTATGACCTTCGCTGTGGGCTTGGCTTTATCCTGTAAAAGAAAAGGAAATACCAACCGTGTGTTCGCCCTGGTTGGTGATGGAGAATGTGATGAAGGCCTGATATGGGAGGCTGCAATGTCTGCTGCACACTATAAGTTGAACAACTTCACGGTGATTGTGGACAGGAATAAACTACAATACGACGGACCAACTGAAAAGGTGATGAACCAGATAGACCTTGCCAAGAAGTTTGAGGCTTTCGGTTTTGAAGTATATGTGGTGGATGGTCACAATTGCGATACTTTGTCGGTAGCATTGAAGAAGACGAGTGATAAACCTACTTGTGTGATTGCAGACACCATTAAAGGTAAAGGAGTATCTTTTATTGAGGGTGTTAAGGAGTGGCATCACCACACCTTGTCAAAAGAAGAATATGAACAAGCAGTAAAGGAGGTAGAGCATGTTTGAAATAACGAGAATTAGCACCCGCACCTGCTCAATGCTTGGGCAGAGGGGCTCCATTTTTGGACAGGCGGTATTAGAGGCAGCAAAAGAGGATGAGAAGTTCATCCTATTGACAGCAGATTTGGCTACGCTGTCTGGAATGACTAAGTTTATAGAGAACTACCCCAACCAGTTCTATAATATTGGTATAGCAGAGCAGAATATGATTGGCATTTCTGCCGGTTTAGCAGCAGAGGGATTTCATCCTTGTGCCACAACCTATGCCACATTTATCACGATGCGTAGCTGTGAGCAGATTCGCCACTTCTGCGGGTATATGAAAGAGAAGATTATTGTGGTTGGCTCAGGAGCAGGTCTTAGTCAGGGCTTCGCGGGTAATACGCACTATACCATAGAGGATTTGGCAGTGATGCGCTCTATTCCCAACATCACCATTCTTTCCCCCGCTGATGGTGCGTCTGCTGTTAAGCAATTTGAATTGGCAAGAAAGGCAGAAGGTGCTGTCTATATGCGACTGACGGGCAATCTCAACTGCCCGATGGTTTACAAAGAAGAGACGGATTTTGAGATTGGTAAGGCAAAACTTCTGAAAGAGGGAAGTGATGTTATTATCTATGCCGTAGGTACTATGGTAAGTGCTGCAATGAAAGCAGCAGCTTTACTTGAAGAAAAAGGTATTTCCGCTACTGTTTATGATATGTTCACGGTGAAACCCATTGATCGTGATACCATTGATACCTCCAAGTCGTACAAACTCGCTGTAACCATAGAGGAGCACAATAAGATGGGTGGCCTTGGTGCTGCTGTGGCAGAAGTGATGACCGAGCAGGTTGGAATGCCCAAGTTGCTTCGTTGTGGTATTCATGATAGTTTTGATTTGGCTTGCGATTACGATGGGCTACTTGAACAGAACAGGCTCACGCCTAATCTGATTGCAGATGATGTCATTGCTGCATTATAAGGTTATGAAGCAATACACTATTTCTGTAGGTGATAAGCAATTGGATGTATATGTGTTCGTTTATGAACCTGTTGCTTCCAATATGTATTTCATTCCTGTAGGGGAGTCGGGAATAGTGTTTGACCCAAATATCAACGAGGAACTTCCTCCATTACTCAAAGAGTTAGGAATAAAACAGGTACAAATCATTCTTACCCACGAGCATTATGACCACACAACTGGGGTAGAATGGCTGCAAGGGCAGATAGAAGCTCCCGTGTTCTGTCATACGGATTGCGCCAAATATATCTCTTCAGAGAAGGGGAATACCCCAAGGCTTGTGGCAATGGCCCTAAAGACAAAAGATTTGGCAGATGGAGGTCATCGTTGTGAGGATTTTTTGGCGCAATACAAGCCATACACACTAAAAGCAGACAGGACCTTTGCGGAAAATGAAAAATTGTCTGTTTGTGATGTGGTGTTTGATTGTTATTCAACCCCTGGTCATAGCCCAGGCAGTGCTTGTTACATTATAGACGGTAAGTACATATTTACAGGGGACTCTCTGATACAGGATGCCCCTACGATTACACGTTTCAGAACAAGCAATAATGAAACGTTTGAGACGGTAACAAGACCTTTCTTAAGGTCACTCGATAAGAATATGCTGGTTTTCCCCGGCCACGGGGAACCTTTTACGATAAAAGACGCAAAATACCTATAAATGTTCAATTTAGATAAGTATAAACAAAATACAGCCGTTATCACCGATAAAGGTGAGCAGCAAAGCTATGACGAATTGATAAAGGAAACCAATTCTTTTGCTAATGCTATACCGCAGAAGAAAGGACTTTTATTCTGTCTCTGCGAGAACAGGATTGGTTCCTTTGTGGGCTATGTGGCCTGTATGGAGTATCATATCCCCATCGTGCTCTTGGATGGAAGTAAAGATATTTCTGTGCTTCAGAATCTCATGGAAATCTACCAGCCGGAATACGTATGGATGGCTACAGATAAGGTTGCAGAGATAGGTGGAGAAACCATTTATAATTATGCCACATACTCTTTGCAGAAGATGCATTATGAAACAGAGGTACAAAAGCCGGAGATAAATCCAGAGTTGGCACTTTGCCTAACCACATCCGGCAGTACAGGTTCACCCAAGTTTGTTCGCTTGTCTGCAAAGAACGTTCTGGCCAATGCGGAATCCATTGCTCAGTATCTTGAGATTGATGAGAACGAGCGACCTGTAACAACACTGCCTTCATACTATAGTTATGGCGTGTCCGTGATTAACAGTCACTTGATTAAGGGGGCCACTATCCTGCTGACAGAGGGTACTGTGGCGCAACGTGAGTTCTGGAACTTTATGAAGGAGCAGAAGGCTACAAGTATAGCAGGTGTGCCATACACTTATGAGATGCTGAAAATGCTCCGCTTCTTCCGTATGGAACTGCCATACTTGAAAACCATGACGCAGGCTGGAGGTAAATTGAACAAGGATATTGCCAAGCAATACATTGAATTTGCCCAAGAAAAGGGAAAGCGGTTCTTTGTGATGTACGGTCAAACAGAGGCTACCGCCCGTATGAGTTACCTGCCTTTGGAACACGCATTGGATAAATATGCCAGTATCGGTATTGCCATTCCTGGCGGTAAGTTCTCGCTGATAGACGTGAACGGTAATGCCATTGAAGAACCTGATGTGGATGGAGAACTGGTGTATGAAGGCCCGAACGTGAGTCTTGGTTATGCAGAGTGCCGTGCAGACTTGGCCAAAGGCGATGAGAACCACGGTGTGTTGCATACCGGTGATGTGGCTCGTGGGGATGCTGATGGATACTACTATATCACGGGACGTATGAAACGTTTTGTGAAGGTATGGGGTAACCGTTGTAATCTGGATGCCACCGAGCAATTGGTAAAAGCTGTCACCACAAGATGTGCCTGTGTGGGTGTGGACGATAAGATTACTGTCTTTGTGACAGAAAGCGGATTGGAGGAATCCATCATAAAACTCTTGGTTGAAAAGACTGGCTTTAACAACCGTGCATTTGAGGTACGGGTGATAGATGCAATCCCTGTGAAGAGTTCTGGAAAACTGGACTATCAGGCGATGCAGGTAATGATTGAAAACAAATAAATGAAGAATATATGACACTGGAAGAACTTTTGGAGATAGCTCCCTATTCCATGGGAAAAGAAGATAAGCATAGGGTGCTGGATGAGTATTTGGTGAACCTCACCAAGTATCACTATGAGCATAGTGCTAAGTACAAGAAGATGCTTGAAGCCATGGGTGTGGACATCAATAAGATTGAGCATTATGAGGATTTGACTTATCTGCCTGTCAGCCTATTTAAGGACTTGACGCTTCGCAGTGTGGGCGAGGATGAAGTCATCAAGACCATGACTTCCTCTGGTACTACGGGACAGCGTGTCTCAAAAATATATTTGGATCGCGAGACTTCTGCAAACCAGACCAAGACGCTCACCAAGATAGTGGCATCGTTGTTGGGAAACAAGCGCGTGCCGATGATTATCCTCGACTCCAGCAATGTGGTGAAGGACAGAAATATGTTTTCAGCTCGTGGAGCTGGTATTCTGGGCTTCTCGATGTTTGGCAGCAAGCGCATGTATGCACTGGATGAAAATATGGAGCTGGATGTGGAAGGACTGAAAGCTTTCTTGGAGGAACATAAAGGAGAGACTATCTTCTTCTTTGGTTTTACCTTCATGATATGGCAGCACTTCTATAAGAAACTGAAGGAGAGCGGCTACAAGCCAGACCTCTCGAAAGGTGTGCTGATACATGGCGGCGGCTGGAAGAAACTGATGGCAGAGTCTGTATCAACGGCACAATTCAAACAGTGTCTGAACGATGTCTGCGGCATTGATGTGAAGAACGTGCATGACTATTATGGCATGGTGGAGCAGACAGGAACCATCTATATAGAATGTGAGTGCGGACATCTGCATGCCTCCAACTTTTCGGATGTGATTATCCGTAATCCGAATGACTTCACTGTGGCCAAGAACGGAGAGACGGGAGTGATTGAAGTGGTCAGCGTACTGCCTAAGAGCTATCCTGGGCATGTGTTACTGACAGAAGATGAAGGTGTGATACTGGGCGAGGATGATTGTCCGTGCGGTAGAAAAGGAAAGTATTTCCACATTTATGGTCGCATTAAGAATGCGGAGATTCGTGGATGTTCCGACACCTATGCTTCTAAGTTTGGTAAGTTGAGCGGATTGGAGTATGTGATTGGCGATGACAAAACAATAGAGAACATGGTTAATGTGCCAGCACTGTCTCCATTTGCAGGGCCAGTAGTGTCTTTCTTCAATGACCTGTCGAAGCTGGTTATGCAGCGAGGTAGACAATACTCAGATGTGATGACCTTTGGCTTCTGGTGTCGTAAAGGTGCTTTGCTGAAAGAGAAGGAAAACTATCATGACTTGGAACGTAGGTTGGGGCGTGGCATCGTGTTCCACAGTACACCTTCCAACGTGCCCGTTAACTGTGCTTTCAGCTTTGCATCAGGCTTGCTTGCGGGTAATGCAAATATCGTCAGGCTGCCTGCCAAAGACTTCCCGCAGGTACAGATTATTACTGACTGTGTGCGTGAGTTGCTGGAAACCACCCATAAGGACATGGCTCCTTATATCAGTTTTGTGAAATACCCGCCTATCAAGGAAATCACTGACTGGTTCTCGGGCATCTGCCATAGTCGTGTGGTATGGGGTGGCGATGCTACCATTGCCGAGATTCGCCAGTCACCCCTGCAGCCACGTGCCAATGAGGTGAACTTCGCTGACCGCTATTCTTTTGCAGTGATTGAGGGCGATAAATTCTTGGAGGCTGAGGACAAGGATAAGATTGTTCAGAACTTCTACAACGACACCTATTTCAGCGACCAGAATGCCTGCACAGCACCCCGTATCATTGTATGGCTGGGTGAGAAAAAGGCTGAAGCCAAGGAGCTATTCTGGAAGATGGTTCTGGACTATGCGAAGGATCGTTATCAGATTGCACCTGTTCAGGCTATTGGTAAGATGAATGCTCTGTATAAGGCAGCTGCCAATTTGGAATTGGGTAAGGTGACGGTTGAACAGCCCCTGCTGACTCGCATCCAGGTGGATTCACTTTATCCTGGCATTATGGACTATCGCTACAATAGTGGCTTCTTCTATGAGTTCGATGCCAAGTCGCTGACCGACCTGTTGCCCATAGCTACGGTGAAGAGCCAGACTGTGACGTACTATGGTCTGACAAGAGAGCAGATTGTGAAGTTCGTGAACGAAGGCCATCCGCATGGAGTAGATAGATTTGTTCCTATGGGCAAGTCTATGGACTTTACGTTGGTTTGGGATGGATATGACCTGATTACTACACTCAGTAGAATCGTAAACATCATTTGAAACTATGTCTGAATTGAAGGCAATCGCAAAGAATACAGCACCTCTTTGCTACCTTCCTGATGGGAGATTGGTATGCTATCGAAGGGGGAGAATAGTGCTACTTCGTGATGGTGAGGAAGAGCAAGGTTTTGCAATACCTATCTCTAAAAAAGAATCTCTGCATGGACGTTCACGGTTGGCATCTCGCCTTTTGAGGCTGGGGGTCCGCGAAGCAATAGCTCTTGACAACGAACATGTCCTGCTATCCCGTGGAAATATCATTCAGGAAATGAATATTCAGATTGGTGAGATCAGTGATGGGTGGTTTTGTGGTAAAGGAATCAGACCTCTTGTCTTTACTGAGGTAAAGGACATTACTGGATTCGAGGATGGCATCTACTTTGGTGGTTACCTTGGAAACAGGGGGAAACGTCCTGTGAACATCTATCATCGTACTGGGGTTGATACATGGGAAGTGGTCTACACCTTTGCTCAAGGGGAGATTAACCATGTTCATATCGTGGTTGCTGACCCCTATCGGAATTGCTTGTGGCTATTCACGGGTGATTTTGGTGAAGCTTCGGCAATTTGGAAAGTTACAGACGGTTTCAAGAGGGTCGAGCGAGTGGCATGCAACGATCAGAAGTATCGTGGTTGCGTTGTGTTTGCTTTGCCTGAAGGATTGCTTTATGCAACCGATGCACCATTTGCCGATGATTATATCTATTTGATGAATCCTGATACCTACGATGTGAAAGAGATTTTCCCAATCGAAGGTTCGTGCATCTATGGTTGCCAATGGAAAGATAAGTATGTGTTTTCTTCAACAGTAGAAGGTGATGGCAGGAATACTTCAAAACTGGAATTCTATTTCGGCAGAAAGCGAGGTGCTGGCATCAAAGACGACTATGTACACATGTACATGGGAGAGTTGAGAGATGGATTTAAGGAGGTCTATAAAGAAAAGAAGGATTGGCTGCCATACTATACGTTTCAATTCGGTGTTTTCCGTTTTCCTGCTGGCAAGAACAATAGTAGCACACTATATTTACAGCCAGTTGCAACAAAAAATGATGGGAAAATGGTGTGCATAACAAGAAAATAACAATATAAACAAAGATAACATGAGTATTTTTAAAGACAAAGTCCTGTTAATAACAGGCGGCACAGGTAGTTTTGGGAACGCAGTGTTGAACCGTTTCCTGCGTACTGACATTGGTGAGATTCGCATTTTTTCGCGCGACGAGAAGAAGCAGGACGACATGCGGCACGACTTCCAGGCGCGTATGCCTGAGGTGGCCAACAAGATTAAGTTCTATATTGGTGACGTGCGCAACAAGAGCACGCTGAAGTATGCCATGAAGGGCGTGGACTATGTGTTCCATGCAGCTGCATTGAAGCAGGTGCCCTCCTGCGAGTTCTTCCCGATGGAGGCTGTAAAAACCAATGTGATAGGAACAGACAACACCCTCGATGCTGCTATTGACGCTGGTGTAAAGTGTGTGATTTGTTTGAGCACAGATAAGGCGGCCTATCCTATCAATGCGATGGGTATCACCAAGGCCATCGAGGAGAAGATTGCCGTGGCCAAGAGCCGCAACAGCGGCGACACCAAGATTTGCTGCACGCGCTATGGCAATGTGATGTGCAGTCGCGGTTCTGTTATACCTCTCTGGATTGATCAGATTCGCAAGGGCAATCCCATTACGCTGACTGAACCGAAGATGACGCGATTCATCATGAGCCTCGAAGAGGCTGTTGACCTTGTACTTTTCGCTTTCGAGCATGGACAGAATGGTGACATTCTCGTGCAGAAAGCTCCAGCCTGCACTATCCAGACACAGGCAGAGGCCGTCTGCGAATTGTTTGGGGGCAAGAAGGAAGAAATCAAGGTCATTGGTATTCGTCACGGCGAAAAGATGTATGAGACGCTGCTCACCAAGGAAGAATGTGCGAAGGCTGAGGACATGGGCAACTTCTATCGCGTGCCTGCAGACAACCGCGATCTGAATTACGACAAGTATTTCAAGGATGGTGATACGAAGCGAGCTACCATTGAAGAGTTCAACTCGGATAATACTCGTAGGCTTAACCTTGAAGAGACGAGGGCAAAGATAGCTTCTCTGGAATATATTCAGAACGAATTGAATGGTGTTGAAAACATCGTGAAGTAATGAAGATACTTGTAACGGGCGCAAAAGGGTTTGTAGGTAAGAACCTTTGTGCCAATCTGAATAACATCAAGGACGGGAAGGACAGAACTCGTCCAGGACTGACGGTTGACGAAGTCTGGGAGTATGATGTGGACTCTGTTCCAGAGCAACTTTCAGAGTGGTGTCAGAAAGCAGACTTCGTTTTCAACCTTGCCGGAGTAAACAGGCCGAAGGAACTGAGTGAGTTTATGGAGGGTAATTTCGGGTTTGCATCTAACTTGCTTGATACGTTGAAGAAGTATGGGAACACTTGCCCAGTGATGCTCTCCAGCAGTCAGCAGGCGAGTCTGACAGGACGTTTTGGCAACAGCGAATATGGGCGCTCAAAGAAAGCTGGTGAGGACTTGTTCTTGAAATACCAGGAAGAGACGGATTCGAAGGTGCTGATTTACCGTTTCCCCAATCTCTTTGGCAAGTGGTGCCGCCCCAATTACAACAGTGCAGTTGCCACGTTCTGTAATGCTTTTGCAAACGACCTGCCTTACACGGTCAATGACCCCAGCGTAGAGCTGGAATTGCTTTATGTCGATGATCTCGTTACAGAGATGCTTGATGTTTTGGAGAGCAAGGAACATCGTTGTGAGTTCAACGGTTTGGACGTGCTGCCACAGACAGACGGCAGGTATTGCTATGCTCCCGTGACTCACAAGGCAACACTGGGCGAGATTGTTGACCTGCTGAAACAATTTGCGGAGCAGCCCAAGACGCTCACTATCCCTGAGATTCCGACAAACAGCTTTGCGAAGAAGCTTTACTCAACCTATCTGAGCTATCTGCCGAAGGAGAAGGTGGCCTTCCCTCTGAAAATGAACGTAGATAATAGAGGGTCGTTCACGGAACTGGTGCACACGCTGAATTGCGGACAGGTAAGCATTAATATCAGCAAACCGGGAATTACCAAGGGGCAGCACTGGCACAACACGAAGTGGGAATTCTTCATCGTCGTGTCTGGTCACGGCCTCATACAGGAGCGCAAACTCGGCACGGACGAAGTGATTGAGTTCGAGGTGAGTGGCAACAATATCCAGTGCGTACACATGCTGCCAGGCTATACACATAATATTATAAACTTAAGCGAAACAGAGAACCTTGTTACAGTAATGTATTGCAACGAGGTGTTTAATCCTAACAAACCAGACACGTTCTATGAAACAGTTTAAGAAAAATGGAAAATTGAAGTTGCTAATCATCGTAGGCACACGTCCTGAGATAATCCGTCTGGCTGCGGTAATCAATAAAAGCAGACAGTATTTTGATACGTTGCTTGCCCATACAGGTCAGAACTACGACTATAACCTCAATGGTGTGTTCTTCAAGGACTTGAAGCTTGCTGACCCCGACATCTACATGGAAGCAGTGGGTGATGACCTGGGAAGCACCATGGGGAATATCATTGATAAGAGCTATAAGGTGATGGTTGAGACCAAGCCAGACGCAGTGCTGGTGCTGGGCGACACCAACTCCTGTCTCTCTGTCATTGGTGCGAAGCGCCTGCACATCCCCATCTTCCACATGGAAGCTGGCAATCGCTGCAAGGATGAGTGCCTGCCAGAAGAGACCAATCGCCGCATCGTGGATATTATCAGCGATGTGAACATGGCGTACAGCGAACATGCCCGCCGCTATCTGGCTGATTGCGGACTGCCCAAGGAGCGCACGTATGTGACAGGAAGCCCTATGGCAGAGGTTCTGCATCAGAATCTTGCTGAGATTGAGGCAAGCGATATTCATCAGCGTCTTGGTCTGGAGAAGGGCAAGTACATCCTGCTCTCTGCACACAGAGAAGAGAATATTGACACGGAGAAGAACTTTACGAGTCTCTTCACTGCTATCAACAAAATGGCAAAGAAATACGATATGCCCATTCTCTACAGCTGCCATCCTCGTAGCCGCAAGCGTTTGGAGGCAACTGGCTTCAAACTTGATGAAAGGGTTATCCAGCATGAGCCACTTGGTTTTCATGACTACAACTGCCTCCAGATGAATGCCTTTGCCGTAGTGAGCGACAGCGGAACGCTGCCTGAAGAGTCGAGTTTCTTCACCAGTGTAGGGCATCACTTCCCTGCCATCTGCATCCGTACCTCTACAGAGCGTCCCGAGGCTATTGATAAGGCTTGCTTTATCGTTGCAGGTATTGATGAACAGAGCCTTCTTCAGGCTGTCGACACAGCAGTTGAGTTGAATAAGAATGGTGATTATGGCATCCCTGTTCCAGACTACATTGAGGAAAACGTTTCAACCAAGGTGGTGAAGATTATCCAGTCGTACACGGGAATAGTTAACAAAATGGTGTGGAGAAAGTTCTGAGATGAACAGCCTTTTCTTCGAACTACTGAAGGTGGCCATTGGCTATGAAGGGTGCCTCTCAAAAACACCATCGGAAAAGGAATGGCTGCAACTCTACCGAATGGCCGAGGTGCAGGCACTCCTTGGAGTCTGCTTTGCAGGTGTGAGAAAGATCGAAGCACAGGGGCAGCGACCACCAGAACAGTTGTATTATCAGTGGTTGGCTGTTGCCTCTCAGATACTACAGCGGAACGAGCTGGTTAATCGGCAGTGCATAGAGGTGCAGCGGCAGATAGAGGAGGCTGGGTTCAGGACTTTTATCATGAAAGGACAAGGTAACGCAGCTATTTATGCTGATGACCTGACGATGCTGCGTCAATCTGGCGATATAGACATCTATCTGGATGGCGGTTTCAAGAGGGTAATGTCATTTGTAAACAGCACCTTTCCCTCAAAAGAAGTGAACGAGCTGGAGATACACTATCACTGTCTGAAAGATACTGAGGTGGAAATCCATTACCATCCATCTCTTATGCGCAATCCTGTCCGAAACAGGAAGCTTCAAAGATTCTTTGAAAAGGAGATGGAGCCATGTTTCGCCAACTCCGTCTCGTTGCCTAATGGGATAGGCAATATTCACGTGCCAACACTGCGGTTTAACCTCATCCATCAGATGGCCCATATATATGGTCACTTGTTCACCTTGGGAATTGGGCTGCGACAGTTCATGGACTACTATTATCTCTTAGCCCGTGGCAAAAAAGACGGTGTCAGAAGTTATGAGCCAGACCTCCAACAACTTGGCCTTGCAAAGTTCGCATCGGCTGTGATGTGGGTGTTGGGGCATGTTTTTGGGCTAGAGCAGTCGCAAATGATTGTCAAGCCGAATGAGAAGGATGGGCGTTTCCTGCTGGAAGAAGTAATGGAAGCAGGAAATTTTGGCCGCTATGATGACAGACTGTCTCATGGCGACGTAACGAAATGGCAGAGCTTTTGGAGAGTGACCTTGCGTAATCTGCGGTTAATGCGTTTCAATCATTGGGACTGGTTCTGGGGACCTCTTTGGCGAATCTATCATTTCATGTGGAGAAAAATAAACGGTTATAAATGAACATATTATTTCTAACTATGGGGAAGATGACCACGGTGGAGCGTCGTGGCATCTATACTGACTTGATGCGGAAGTTTCGCGACGAGGGGCATGAGGTGTACATCGTGTCGCCATCGGAACGTCGTGATGGCAACCCTACAAGAGTGATTGATGAGGGTAAGGTGCATATTCTGAGTGTTAGGACACTGAATGTGCAGAAGACCTCCATTATAGAGAAGGGCCTTGGGCAGGTATCGATTGAGTGGCTATATAAGCGGGCTATCAAGAAACACTTTGCCAGGATTGCGTTCGATTTGATACTCTATTCTACACCACCTATCACACTAATGGGAGTGGTGAAAGCGATGAAGCGGCAGAACCCCAAGACCATCACCTACCTGCTGCTGAAGGACATCTTCCCGCAGAATGCTCTTGATATAAACATGCTTACTGAGACTGGTTGGAAGGGAATACTCTATAGACGATTTAGAAAACAAGAAATCAATCTCTACAAAGAGAGTGATTTCATTGGCTGCATGAGTCCTGCAAATGTAAAGTATTTGTTGGAGAATAATCTGTATATTGACCCCAAGAAAGTGGAGGTTGCCCCGAACTCGATAGAACTTCCTGATAAAAATACGGTGGATAGAGTTTTTATCAGACGAAGATATGCTCTGCCTATAGATAAACCGATATTCATCTATGGTGGAAATTTGGGTCAGCCACAGGGAATACCGTTCCTGATAAAGTGTTTGGACGAGGTGAAACACAGGGAGGATTGTCATTTCCTTGTTATCGGTACAGGTACTTATCTGCCGAAGCTTCTCGAATGGTATGAGAGCAATAGGGATGGTTGTGTGACGGTGATGCGTGGATTACCCAAGGCAGACTATGATCAACTGGTTCGTTCATGCGATGTGGGCCTGATATTCCTGGACTATCGATTTACTATTCCCAACTACCCTTCGCGCCTGTTGAGCTATCTGGAAAACAGAATGCCCATCATCGCCTGCACTGACCCTAACTGTGATACGGGGTCTATTGCTGAAGAAAATGGATATGGCGAATATGTTCCCAGTAACGACAAAACACTCTTTTCTCTTGCAGTGAACCGCATTTTGAACAATGACATCAAAGCCATGGGAGAGAAGGGGTATGACTTCCTGTGCAAGAACTACCTGGTGCAGAATACGTATGATGCAATCGTGAAACACCTATAAAACGAATGGTCTATGCTAACACTCTTACAGTTGTCGGACATTCACTTTAAAAAGTTTGATAATGCCCTTGACGAATATACAGAGATGCGTCAAAGGATGAAGGACTGTGTGGCAGATTACTGTCAGACAGGACATATTGATTGTCTGATGATTTGTGGTGATGTCGCGTTCTCTGGGAATGCCTATGAGTATGAGAACAAAGCCAAACCTTTCATTGCCGACCTACTGGAACGAATGGGGGCAGAGGTAAAGGATGTTTTTGTCATCCCTGGCAATCATGACAAGAACAGAGAAGCGCCTGGGAAGCACACTAGAGCTTTCCTGCGTGACGGACTGTTGTATGATGTAGAAGCAGACTTTCTGCTTGACAGCATCAAGCGGGAAGAACCTGATACCTTGAAGAATCTCTATGCGCCTTTCCATGACTATATGGAATTTGCCAATGAATATTCTTGCCTCTCAGGAGTTGCAGAAAAGATGTTGTCGGATTCGAATGTTGGTTTCAGCGACAGGATGTTCTGGAACTATAAGTTGGCTACTATAGGAGATTATACAATAGTGCTTAACGGTATCAACAGTTGTCTGGTGTCGGACGGAAAGGATGAGAAAGGACACATTCAGGCTTTGCCTGCGATGTTGTACAAAACAGTACAAGAGCGCAAGGTCGTGAATATTTGTATGATGCATCACCCCATGGAACAGATAGAGAAAGGTGTGGCTATTGAGAGTCAGCTGGATGATTTGTATGCGATGCAGTTTTATGGGCATATTCATAAGCAGTCATACAAGAAGGGCGATGCTATTAAGGTATTCTCGGGCGCATTGCAGCCAGATATCTATGAAGAAGAGGACAAGAAACAGTACCAACCTGTTTTCAATATCGTAGAAATTGATGTACAAGGTGATACCCTCTCCTTGACAGTAAAGCCCTACATCTGGGACTGGAACACAGAAGATGTGTCGTTCAAGGCTGGAAAGCAAGAGGCCTTTACCCTCGACCTGACTCGTCAGCGTGAGGCAAGGACGATACATAATCACCAGAATAGGAATCTGCCTGAAGGAGTGACGATACGAGATGTGAAAATCAGACTGATGTCCTACTCTCACTATCATAATATCATTAAGGAAATGTATGAAGATTTCGAGGTGACAGGGGATAAGGGTAAGGACTGTATCAGATTCTTTGAGCAGGTGGAAAGAGAAGGAAGGATAGTGGAACTGAATAACAAACTGAATCAGTATGGAAGATAATTTATTGAAAGAGTTGTCGCAGTATGTTCTTGTGATACCGCTGGATGACGAAGTCACAGAGCAACTTTCTGCGTTTTGTGAGGCACAGTTGCAACATATCGGAGTAGAACGTTTCTCAGAGTTGGTCATCTGTGCCATCTTAAAGAAACGAGACGAGAAATTGCATGATGCTTTAGCGCAGTATGCGGAAGACAAGGAAGCCTTGTCTGCCCTGCCCTTGGAGGTTCTTGAGCCTATCATAGCCCAGTATCTGTTTATGGAGGCCGTCAATCAAGAAGAGGATTCGTTGAGGAAATCCGTTTTCTCATTGATGCTGATGAACGCGATGCTCATAGTTGTAAAGCGAGTGGGCAATGTTGCGTGTCCGAAGAAACTGATAGAGTACTACGAAACCTATAAGAACTTCTTGACCGAGGAGAGGACTTACGAGACGAACAACAAGAACGACCTGATCAATGACTATTTCAAGAACTATGTTGACAAGGACGCTTTCAAGACAGAAGCCAAGGACAAACTGCATGATTTGAAGGGCGTGTTTTTCGATGCAGCCCGTTATCGCTATGACGCTATGAAAGGTAAGCTTATTGGAAGTCATGAAAGCGATAATGCCTTTGTAAGAGCTTATCAGATAGTCTGCGACCTGGTGAAGAACACGCCTTGGGTGTTTGTAGAGCAGGAAGCGGAAGAAACGCTTCTCAGTTTGATAGGCGAAGAAGGAGAAAATATGCATTCTATGATTGAACAGATTACGCACGATGTAAAGGAGGTTGACCCTGACGTTGAAGAAGGCGATTTCCAGCCTACATCAGTTCTACTTGGCTACATGAGTGGGGATATTGACGGATGTGAAGCGATAGGAAAAGTTACGCTGACACCATTGGAGTTTGCTGTCTATCTGTATTATGAGCTTCTGTGTGAAAAAATTCTTGAACAATATATAGAGGAGGGCGAGTTATGAACGACGGAAAAGGACCAGCCAGCGAACTGCTTAAGTCAACGACAGGCACACCGCAACAACCAAAAGAGAATGTCGCTGTTTCAGAGAACAAGCAGCCGGAACAATCAGCAAAGTTACAGGAAAGAAAGAAGGTGGTGGACTTCTCGCAACAGTTCTATTGCGATGCCTTGAATGACAGCAATATCAACACCATTGTTGATGGGCAACAAATCAATGTGATAGTCTTGGTAGGTTTTGTGGGATATGGCAAGACCACCTTTGCTGGTTCGTTGTACTACCGCTTGCTCACCAATCTGGCTTATCATGGGTTGCGGTTCATCGATTCTGACACCTACGCTGGACATGAGCGTCGCTTGGCTATACGCACTTTGAAAACGCCCATTGATGCAGACACCAAACGAACCATCAAGGGGGAAGACCATATTCTCGCCCTGACGTTGCAAGACGAAGCAGACGGTACTATCAGCAAGGTTGTCATCTCCGACAGGTCAGGTGAAGATTACGATGACTATACAGGTCAGGCTGATGATATGGAGAGTGATGCTTTGTTGAAGGTGGCAGACACAGTGGTTTTCTTCATCGACACGGAGGCATTGATGAAAAGCTCCTACACCATAGAATACAACTACGGTCTGCTGCTTGACGGCATCAACCAGCATGATATTCTTACCGAAGGATGCCGTGTGATACTGGCATTCAACAAGCATGACACCGTGAAGGATGATATGACCCAACAATTCCAGCAGAAGTCTCAGACAGTGGAAAACCTGTTCAAGAGCAAACTCACTGGGAGAGAGATTACTGTTAAGAATATTGACTCCACGGGTGCATCCGATGACTTCGCGTCTGTGGACGCTCTCGCAAAATTGTTGTTGACGGAATCGGCCAGTGAGAGTGATAGTGAACTGGAGGAATTGGACTGGGTAAACGCCCGACTAAAAGCATTGAAACATGAGTAAGAAAGTGATTATTGCAGGTTTGCCCAATGCGGGTAAAACTACATTCATAGCCGCCTTGAATGGCATGATAAGAAAGCCCAATGCCACGACATTGGCCAGTAATGGCGTGTCGAAGGAGCAGACTTATCTGAACGGCTGCACCAGAAGTTGGATGAGCTATACCAAGGTAGATCACTCAACCAGTGAAGCACCCCATTTCATTGACTTCCCCCTGAAGGACACCAGCTCTGATACAACCCTGACATTGGAACTGCCAGACGTAAAGGGAGAACTGTTTGAATACATCATCAACAATGACTTTGATGAAGAATTAGAGAAGTATTGCAAGGGGGCAGATGGAATCCTGTTTTTCATCAACGAGGTCGATAGCATCGTGTTAAAACCCGAAGCGAAGAAGGCTCTTGGAGAAAGCAAGGAGCAGCCCAAAGAAGCCAGCAAGGATGATGAGATAGCCGTAAGTGCGGGGCAGATGACTGATATGGGAAGGAACCTTCTTGTGCTCAAATATCTCCGTCAGACTATTGGCGACGTGCGGTTGGTGGTGGCCGTCTCTTCATGGGACGAAGAAACACAATACAATACCATTGACGATTATTTCATCAAGAAAGTTCCGGGCCTCTACAACTATATTCGTTCTCACTTCAGTGAATACAAACTCTACGGTGTGAGTGCACAAGGCATCAACTATGCCAAAGGCACTGACGGGCTTGAGGAGAAAATGGGAAGTAACGAGCGTGTCTATGTGTTCGACACCGAGAAACACTATGATATCACCCTCCCAATTGCCTATTTAATCAGGTAAGAGACTTATGATTATCCATCAAACGCTGCATGGTTATCAGCAGGGGCATTCTTTGTTAGCCAGTTCTACGGAACTGTCGCAGGCCGACAAGAAGAGAATGTCGATTCTGAGTGACTGGACGGAATACACACGCGGAGGTGATAGCGATGCCTCGTATATCACAGCCTATCCTCTGTCTGACAGTCCATACTATGTAGTGGCAAAGACTTGGTACGCCTATGAAAAAGAGCGACCAGGATGCGTTTGGACACATTCGCTTTTGATAGATACCACTGCTATTGATATTCTCTTTGATTTTAGGGCGCTGATGGGCTGTTTTGTCCGACCTAAATCCGAGGATGCCAGCAAGTACAGCTATGAGGAACCTATAGAATTTGTGCAAGACCTGTTGCCGAATGAAGCAGCCATCCCACTGAACATACAGGTGCCCTCTTTGGCTTATTGGACAGAGAAACTATTAACCAGCGAAGAAAATATCGTATTGTCTACAACCTCCAGCAGCATCGACAACCAAATGCTGCTGTTATCGCTCTTGTCGCATCTGCCGATAGGTATCAGCTGCTCGATGACATTCTGCTCAGGCACCGCTCGCATGAGGGTACTCGATGGTGCACCATTCTCTTTGCAGATAACCAACATTCCGAAGAAAAGCATACCATCGCTTAACAAGCTATATGCCAAAGATAAAGACGAACATGGCTGGTTTGGATTTTTAGCAGAATCCATTCTTGGTGGAGGCAATGAAATACCCATCCTGATGATGAAGTTTGCCCATGATATTGGTGCAGGCCTTCAAAAGATGCAAACAGTCATAGAGATTTTCCGTGACTTGGAGAATGTTCAAGGGGATGGAAACGACGGAGAGCAACAATTTACCGAAATGGTTAAGAAGATGGCACGAGCTTTCCCTAATTCCGATGATGGTGTCTCTTTCAAGGCATCTATTTTGTCACAAGGCATATCAAGCTACTTTGTGGATGAGCAGACTTTCATCGTGAAGATGACTTCAACGGCAGAATTGAAGGCATTTGACTATTCAAGTTTTGGGTTATTAGACAGAGCATCTATATATTCCAGTGAACATCCGATTGAGAAAGTGGCAGGATTGGCTACGGAGATTCTGAACAGTTGCAGTAGGACAGACATTCGTGAGAAAGTTCTTGGCACTCTTTACAAACCCTATAATGGCGAAGAGCAGCGACTGCTCCTTGCGGATTATCCCGCATATTATATATATGTGGCAGAGCAACATCCACAACTATTGGATTCCACTGTGTGGATTGAGGCAGAAACGGGAATGTTTAAGAAGCTACTGAAATCGTTCCTTGACCAGCACCATAGCTATGACACACAAGTTTGGGAAAATGCTTTTGTCCGTCTAATAAGCGAACGGATAGATGTGTCGGATAGCGAATTGAATCAGTTTGCAGTTCACATCCCTGTGGTACAGAAAATCATGGATAGTGTGAATACTGGATTGTCGCTGCCAGATGAATATATTGCTTATTGCTGTCGAATTTCAATGCAGGTATATGAGTGGATGCGAGGTCAGCAGACTCTTGCTCGACAGTCTATTGGCATTGTCATTCATGCGATACCTGCTGACGCTGACATGGTAAAGCGGTCTGCAAGCAGTGATTGGTCAGCACTTTTGACTTCTATACGAAGCAATATCTCTATAGAGTTGGCCATTTATCTTTTCGTTCTCGCCTATAATCTCCCTGATTCAAAAGGCGCATTTCTGTTCTACAAGAAGGGGTTCTATCCTATCTATGTCACGGCAGCAGAGAATAGACTTAGTGAAGAAGACTGGGGAAAGATTGCCTGGTATTGCCCTAAACCACTCTTCGGTTGGGAATGGGATAGGTGTGCCATGATGCGGCGAGGCTTTGCCAACTGGATTGTAGAAAGAGGAGTAAACGAGAGTGAAGCAAAACGTTTTACTCCAGATAGAAAAGTTAATAAAAAACTAATAAAGGCAGTCAACAAACGTAAGGACGGCGTGGGTTGGTTACCATGGTAAACAAAAAATATGTATAAACACTTTTTCAAGCGATTTCTGGATTTCTGGATCTCGCTCATGGCGCTGATTTGCATCAGCCCGATCCTTATTGTAGTAACCATCTGGCTGCACTTTGCCAACAAGGGCGCGGGGGCATTCTTCTTCCAGGAACGACCTGGGCTGCATGGGAGGATTTTCAAGGTGATTAAGTTTAAGACGATGACGGACGAGCGGGATGCGGAAGGAAAGTTGCTGCCTGATGCAGAACGACTAACGAAGGTTGGAAAGTTCGTGCGCTCGGCATCAATAGATGAATTGCCGCAGTTGATTAATGTGCTGAAGGGAGACATGGCATTGATTGGGCCTAGACCGTTGCTGCCGAAATATCTTCCTTTATATTCTCATGAGCAGGCTCGCAGGCATGAAGTGAGACCGGGCATTAGCGGCTGGGCGCAGTGCCACGGACGGAATGCTATCAGTTGGACGGAGAAGTTTAAACTGGATGTGTGGTATGTGGATCATGTGAGCCTGTGGACGGACGTCAAGGTCATCTGGATAACGGTGATGAAAGTATTGAAACGCGCTGACATCAATGAGGCCGGACAGGCTACAATGGAGGCTTTCAACGGACACAACTGACCAAGGATTAATAACACCAAGTATTTTTTTTGATTAGAATATGAAAGATTTAGCTATATATTGCGCTGGAGGATTCGGACGCGAGATTTATTGTATGATCTTCAAAACCATTAATAATGGAAAGTGGAGGTTTATTGGATTCTTTGATGACGGAATTGAGAAAGGTCAGGTACTCCAATATGGCAAATGTCTCGGAGGATTGGCTGATGTGAATGCATGGACAACTCCACTTGATATTGTGATTGCCAATGGTAATCCAACTATGTTGAAGAGAATAAGTGAGGGAATCACCAATCCATTGGTAGATTTTCCTAATATTGTTCATCCTACGTGTACAATGGCGGATGCAGACACTGTCCAGTTGGGGAGGGGTAACATCTTTTGCATAGATTGCCATTTGAGTTGTAATGTTGAAATAGGGAATTTCAATGTGATGAATGGGCATATCAGCTTTGGACATGAGGTGAAGGTGGGTAATTGCAATGCATTTATGCCCAGTAGCCGTATTTCTGGAGGAGTAACCATAGGTGACAGCAATCTGTTTGGCGCGATGTCCTTTGTCGTGCAATATAACAAGATTGGGACAGGTGTTAATCTTGGCCCAGGAAGCATCTTGCTGACAAAACCCAAGAATAACTCTACATATATAGGTAATCCTGCAAAGATGTTCAAATTTTAGGAGATACAGATATTTTTATTTATAAACTTTTAAAAATTATTAGATTATGGAATTAAATGAATTCATCGAGAACTTCGCAAATCAGTTTGATGACACCGATGCAAGTGAAATCAAGGCAGAAACCGTGTTCAAGGAGCTTGACGAGTGGTCGTCACTCATTGCTCTGAGTGTGATTGCCATGGTAGACGAAGAGTATGACGTGACCATCAAGGGTGATGATATTCGTAACTCGAATACCGTTGAGGATTTGTTTAACGCTGTAAGGAGCAAGGCTTAAGAATATGGCTTTCTTAAAAGTGGAAAATGTTAGGATCGCTGGCTTTGCGGCTGGCGTTCCTAAACATGTCGAAAGCTCTGCTTCCACCACCGATAAGTACGATGCCGAAGACTTTGTACAGGCTACAGGTATCAAAGAGAAGAGGTATGACGAGCGTTTGACAACGTCAGACCTCGGACTTCCTGCTGCCGAGAAACTGATAGCAGACCTTGGTTGGGACAAGAGCGAAATTGGTGCTCTGATTTTTGTGTCTCAAACCCCTGACTACATTCTTCCTGCAACCTCCTGCATTTTACAGGACAAGTTGGGCCTCCAACGTAGTTGTCTGGCTTTTGACATCAGCCTTGGTTGCTCTGGATGGGTTTACGGCATGTCCGTACTCTCCAGCTTGATGCAGACAGGCTTTGTGAAAAAAGCTATTCTGCTTGCAGGTGATGCTCGCAAACAGGCAAAGGAAGAGATAGATCAGTTGTTTGGCTATGCTTGTACAATTACCGCATTGGAATATCGCGAAGGTGCGAAGCCCTTGTATTTCGACTTGGGAACGGATGGCTCAGGATATGATGCCATCATTCGCCCAGGTGGCGGATGCCGGAATCAGTTCAACGATAATACACTAAAGATGGAGATGTGCGACGATGGCCGTATGCGTCATCAGGTACAGACCCGCATGAAAGGTATGGACGTATTTGCCTTTGGTATCACGACGGCTCCCAAGAGCATCAAGCGTATGACAGCGAACTACGGCATAGACTACACGGATGCTGATTATGTGATACTGCACCAGGCAAATCTCAAGATGACTGAGACCATTCGTAAGAAACTGAAACTTGACGAGGAAAAAGTGCCTTACAGTATGACTAATTTCGGAAACACTTCATCAGCATCTATTCCCCTGACGATTGTAACCCAGTTGAAGGGTAAGGTTGAAGATAAGAACACCAAACTGATTGGTTGTGCTTTCGGTGTGGGCCTCAGTTGGGGAACCATTGCTTTCGAGACGGATAATATTCATATTTCAGAATTAGTAGAAGTAGAATAGCTATGGCAGAATTCAATCCTTTTACCCTGTCAGGGAAGACGATTCTTGTAGTGGGAGCGTCAACCGGAATAGGGCGTGAGATAGCTATCGAATGCTCTAAGATGGGAGGAAAGATGGTTATCAGTGCCCGTAGTGAGGATAAACTGAAATCGTGCATCGAAGAAATGGATGGTGAAGGGCATCAGTATATCGTTGCTGACATCACCAATCAGGAAGATCTGGAGAACCTGGTGCAGCAGATGCCAGCTGTTGATGGTCTGCTCATCGCTGCCGGTCTTGGTGGTACGATTGCTTTGCAATTCGCTACCCGTGAGAAGTTCGACAGGATCTTCAATCTCAATTTCTTTGCAACCGTAGAACTTGCCCGTTTGATTTACAAGAAGAAAAAAATCAACAAGGAAGGCAGTATGGTGTTCATCTCCTCAATTGCGGGGAATAACCGTATTACTCCTGGCAATGTGATTTACGGATGTGCCAAGGCTGCGTTAAGTACCTATATGCGTTATGCAGCCATCGAGTTTGCAGGAAGAAAGGTCAGGGTGAACACCATCAACCCCGGTATGACCAACACCGGTCTGATCAATTCGAGTGGCGCACTTACAGATGAGGACTATCAAAAAGACATGGAAACCTATCCACTCAAACGGTATGGAGAAGTTCAGGACATCGCTCCCGCAGCTATCTATTTGCTCAGCGATGCATCCGCCTGGATGACAGGTCACTCGATTATCGTTGACGGCGGAATAACAGCAAAATAAAAGAATTATGGATTATAAAGATAAAGTAAAAGAAGTAGCAGCGAACACCTTTGGCGTTGAGCTGGACAAAATCACTGATGATTTGGCTATCGGTGGTATTGAAGAATGGGATTCAGTAGGTAACCTTACGCTGATTTCCTCTATTGAGGAGGAACTTGAAGTGGAAATCCCCATCGAGGACTTGTTTGAACTGAATAATATCAAAGCAATCGTAGAAGAAATCAATAAACTTAAAGCATGAACGACATATCGCATAGCTTCTTGTTGCAGGCTATAGCCAAACATGCTGAAGAGAATCCCGAGAATATAGCACTCATCAGCGATGGTGCGGAAATAAGCTATAGACAACTTAGAGACCGAATCTGGAATGCTGCCGCTTATCTGCATGAACTTGGGGTTAATCAAGGCGAGCGCGTTATTATAGCTGCCCGTAAGGAAGTGGAATTTGTCTATCTCTACTTTGGGGCACATCTGATGGGCATTGTGAATGTGGTGGTAGATTCCGCTTCGATGCAGGATAAGCTCCAGTTCATAGCTGACACGGTGAAACCGAAATGCACTTTCGGCCTTCCGAAGTTCGACTATGAAGGAGTGAGGAAGATCGCCTTCGGTGAACTCTCTTTTGACGGAGAGGTTAAAGAAGTGGATAATCCGAAACTCAGTAAGGATGGCACCGCAGACATCATGTTCACGACAGGAACAACGAGCGCCCCAAAGGGTGTTTGCCTGTCGCATTACAACATCGCCTCTTCTGCCAGGAACATCAACGGATTTATCGGCAACGGACCCGACGAGAGGGAAGTGTTGGGATTGCCCCTGAGCCATTCGTTTGGTTTGGGCCGTCTGCGCTGTACTCTCGTCCAAGGGGCTACGCTCATCCTCGTAGGCAATTTTGCCAACTTGAAAGTATTCTTCGAGGCCATGGACAAGTACAAAGCCACTGGCTTTGGAATGGTGCCTGCCGTGTGGGAGTACATCACCAAGTTGAGCGGTACACGCATTGCTCAGTTTGCTCCCAATCTTCATTTCATAGAGATTGGTAGTGCTCCAATGCCCGTTGAGGAGAAACAGCAGTTGAATGAGATGTTTCCAGCTACCAGAATCTGCATGCACTATGGCCTGACCGAAGCGTCTCGTTCTTTCTTTATGGAGTTCCACCAATATAAGGATAACTTGAATACCATAGGTTTGCCCACATCCAAGGAGGTGGAAGTGAAGATTATGAACGAGAAGGGTGAGGAAATGCCAAACGGTCTGCAAGGAGAAATATGCGTGAAGGGTAATATGGTGATGAGCCGTTATCTGTTGGATAATGACAACGCCACAGCATTCTTCGGTGACTATTTCCGTACAGGCGATTTTGGGTATAAGAATGAAGATGGATTATTCTATATGGTAGGTCGCAAAAAGGAACTCATCAATATAGGCGGCAAAAAAATCAGCCCTCTTACTATTGAAGATGCCATCAAGAGTCTCGGAGTGGAAGATTGTGCAGTAGTACCCATTAAAGACCCTAAAGGAATATTGGGCGAAGTGCCTAAGGCGTTTATCCAGAAGGCTGGTTGCAACTTGACTTTCGACGAAATCAGGCAGGGGCTCAGCGGACTTCTTGAAGCTTATGAAATACCTATCGAGTATGAGTTTATAGCCCGTATTCCCAAAACGGCAACAGGAAAAGTACAAAGACTATCATTAATTAAATAACATGTCAGTATTAACGATAAACAATGTCAAGGTCGTAGGCATGAGTGCCTGTGTACCTGAGAGAGTAGAAGAGAATCTGACATTGCCCATCTTCGCGAACGAAGAGGAGGCAGAGAAGATAATCGCTTCTACCGGAATTGAGAGAAAACACGTGGTCGAACCAGGAACGACAGCTTCGGATCTGACTGTCGTTGCCGTAGAAAAAATGATATCTGAGCTTGGATGGGAAAAAGAAAGTGTGGACTTACTGGTTTATGTATGCCAAAGTCGTGACTATCTGGCACCCATGACCTCCTGCATCCTTCAAGACAGATTAGGACTCAGTCAGAAATGCTGTGTGATGGATGTTCCACTTGGATGTTGCGGATTTGTGAACGGGATGAGTATAGCCGCCTCAATGCTCTCTCATGGCGGGTTGAAACGAGGCCTGATGATAAATGCAGAGACTAATTCGACAAATCGCAGCAAAAAAGACAGAACGGTACGACCCCTATTTGCCGATGCAGCAACCGTTACAGCTATGGAATTTGATGAGGATGCCAAGCCTATGAACTTTACCTTTGGAGTAGATGGCAGTGGTGTTTCTGCTATTTATACCAAATATGGGGGTATGCGATATCCTATCACACCAGAGGCTTTGCAAGAAGTTGAGGTAGAACCAGGTATAATCCGTAAGGGAAATGACATGGTAGTAAATGGAATGGATGTTTTTTCATTTGCCATAAAGGTTCCACCGCGTGCGTTGAAAGAATTTATAGTGGAGTTCAATATTGATACGGAGAGCATAGATTACTTGGTGCTACATCAAGCCAACAAATTTATCGATGAGAAGATTCGCAAAAGTATCAAGATACCCGCTGAAAAATGCCCTTATTGTCTTGAAGATTATGGGAACGTGACCTGTGCGTCTATCCCTCTGACTCTTGTTGCCCGTTGTAAGGAACAATTGGAACACAAGTCGAACCATATTCTTGCGAGCGGATTTGGAGTTGGCTTACAATGGAGCTGTATGGATTTCTATGTTGATAACATCGTTTGCACAGATGTGCAAATATATAAAGCCCAGTAGAGTATGTTAAAGAATGCACGTTTTCACCATATTGGTTTTGCGGTCAATGATATTGAGAAAGTAAAGCCAGAATATGTGGCAGGGGGATATACGGTATCGGAAACGGTTATTGAGCCTGTTCAGAAAGTGTACGTGGCTTATGCCAGAAGGGAAGGATTCCCCACAGTAGAGTTACTCCAACCCCTCGATGAGACATCGCCTGTAGCAAAAATCCTTGCCAAGAATGGTCCGACACCATATCATATTTGTTATGCTGTTGATGATATTAACGAGGCTATGAAAGAGCTTCGTACCCGAAAGTTCATGCCATTGGCAAAGCCCATCCCGGGTCATGGCCTTGACGATGCCTTGATGGTGTTTATGTTTAAGAAAGATGTGGGATTGGTGCAGTTGGCCCAAATACCAGAATAAAAGAGTTCGTTATGGAAGAGTTTATCAATACAAAAAAAGAGCAGTTTTTGGGGTTCGATTTTCTAAAGAACCACACGCTGCCGTCACGCGACATCTTTGACTACAGAGTTCATAAGAAGGAGTACTCAGAATACTTTGCCAAGTATGGATTTCAGGTGTCGATGGCATACGCGGATTTCTATTCCAGAATGTGGTGTTCGGAATATAATGACAGATATATGTCCGACGATGTGTACTATTATTATGTGATTCCCTGCTTGAACCGTTTTGATTTCATAGCGTCTTATATGGACAAAAACGGCTATGATAGACTGTTCCCAGATGTAAGGAAACCGGAGGTAATTGTAAAGAATATTAACGGTAAATGGTTTACTGGGGGAGGCTGTCCGAAAACCCTGACATCGGATAAGCATTGAAGCAAAAACGGCAGGAATCGCAAAAAAGCCTTCTTGAGAAATGAATTGTCAGAGTTGGTTCGATAAGACACTGTAGGGGATTCTATGTGTTGATAGAATGATATTTCAGTGGCTACTATGTAAGTTGATTCTATTCGTCTTGGAATTCTGCTGGAGTTAACACAAGGAATTTGCAACCATTTGATAATCAGATAGTTTTATTAATTTTTAACGTCAAAGATTCTTTAGTCTGCGATAATCTTAGTACCTTTACGCTCAGAAACAAGGTATTATA
>ERZ842401.1256-NODE-1256-length-36842-cov-16.065349_pt1 | contig 36842 bp, 37 predicted proteins | sample MGYA00521270_ERZ842401 | MGnify/ENA primary metagenome ERZ842401 (study PRJEB31892, sample SAMEA3878208) | bioreactor metagenome | biome: Moose rumen | place: Sweden | collected 2011-10 | study: EMG produced TPA metagenomics assembly of the PRJEB12797 data set...
ACCAAGATTTCCTTGTCCTTGGGTCGCCCCTCGCGCTTGATGAAGCCGCCGGGAATTTTCCCTGCGGCGTAGTATTTTTCGTTGTACTCAACCGTGACGGGAACGAAGTCCAAGCCTTCCCTGACCTCGCTTGACGCGCAGACCGTCGCGATGACCACCGCGCCGCCGAACTGCGCGTACACGCACCCGTTCGCCTGCTTTCCGATTTTTCCTGTTTCAAGGACAAGCTCGTCGTTCCCAATTTTGTACGTTACTCTGTTCACCATGGCAGACTCCCGCGTTACTTGCGGAGACCCAAGTCTTTGATGAGCTGGCGGTACGCCTCCAAATCCTTGCGCTGCAAGTACTTGAGCAGAGCGCGTCGTGCGCCAACCGCTTTCAGAAGTCCGCGTTTTGCTCCCGTGTCTTTTGGGAAACGCTTTGAATGTTCGGTGAGTTGCTTGATTCTCTCTGTAAGAAGAGCCGCTTGAACTTTTGTGTTACCAGTGTCGTTTTCGTTTGCACCGAATCTGCTGACGATTGATGCCGTTGTTTCTTTTGTAAGTGCCATTACTTACTCCTTCAAAAAATTATTTTCATCTGGATACCCAAATTGTATTGCTTTAACCCATCCTTCAATCAATTTGCCAGAAAAAGAAAGGCGAAGAGTTCCATTTTCCAGCATACAATCGGAGAGATGCGAAAAAACACGTACAGATGATTGTGCTTCACCAGATTGTAGCCCATTTTTGCGCGAAAAAGCGCGAATTACCGTTACACGGTACGTTCCGTCAGGAGGAAAAACCTGATTTTTTTGATTTTCTTGATTTTTTTTGCAATGCGCGAGAAGCATATTTTTTTCTCCAGCGCACGTTTGAGTCCAAGAAAAATCGGAGCAGTCCAGCGCAAACGGACGCTCAAGCATATACGCAGCAGAAGAAAAATCCGCGTTGCCTATACACGCTCGGATTCTCGAAGAACTGACCCGCTCGCCATTGTACAAAACCGAATCTATTGTACGCAAAACAAAATTTCGCTCCAACGCCAACGCGCCGATTGCCGTCATGTCGGTAGAACCTTTGTAACCGCAGCGAAAATCTTTTCCTTCGGCAAGAAAACGCATTTTGCAAAAATCAACAAGCGACGAAAGAAAATCACTTCCATCGATTTTAGCAAATTCGTCGGAAAAGTCAATGACAACGGCAAACGAAAACCCTTTTGCCGCAAACGTTTCGAGCCGTTGCGAAAGAGTCGCCACATCGCCTTCGTATTCCTTTGGATTTTTGAACGAACGAAGCGATTTTGTAAATGTAACAACGCCAGGAACGAGCGAATTGTTTTTTTGAAAAAGCACTGCGTCAAAAAGCGCGTCGTGTCCCAAATGCGGTCCGTCAAAACTCCCGATTGTAAGCGCGCTTCCTACATTTTCGCTTTTGTTTTCAAAAAAATCGTGGCAGACTTTTCCGCTCGTAACGTCTTTCCATGAATAAACGGAAAACTGATTGCGCAAAGGAATGACAAAACCGTAGGAAAATTTTTTTTCGACCTTTTTTACGATTCCCGCGAATTTTCCTTTTGGATAAAAAACCGCGATTTCCGCTTTTGACGGAAGCGAGCCGCGCGAAAAAAACATCGAGGAGCGAAGCGGGCGACCGTGCGAAAAATCGTCTGCAAAATACGGCGAAACAGAAACGGGAACGAGCGAACACATTTTGGCAATTTCTGCCGTCATTTCTTTTTTTTGAGAACGGATTTTTTCAAAAAAATCGGTTTCGTTTTCTGTATAACGGTTTTCTTCAAAACGCGCATTTTCAAAAGAAGCAGAAATCGAAAACGCGCCAAGATTTTCTTGACCAACCGCGTCTTCCAAACGAAACTTTCCCACGGAAGTACGGCGAAGCGCGACCACATGAGCGCACGAATCAAGCGCGTAAGCGATGTCGCGGGCGAGCGCACGAATGTACGTGCCTTTTGAACAACGGACTTCCACAAGCGCGCGACCGTCCGAAAAATCGAGCAACTCAATCGAATGAATCGTTATTTTTCGGGGAGGAATTTCCGCGCTCTTTCCTTCTCGCGCAAGGTCGCTTGCCCGTTTTCCATTTACATGAAGTGCGCTAAAAAGCGGCGGAGTTTGTAAAATCTCGCCAAGAAACCGAGGCAAAACCGCGCGAACCTCCTCCTCCGAAGGAACTCGCGATTTTTTTACGATTTTTCCCGTTCGATCAAGCGTGTCGGTTTCTTCGCCAAAAGCAATCACGGCACGGTACGTTTTGTCCATGCCCGTTATGTGCGAAACCAAATGCGTCATTCTTCCAACAAGAACGACCAAAAGCCCGTCTGCAAAAGAATCAAGCGTACCCGTATGCCCCACGTGCGTCGTTCCGAGCGCACGTTTTACCGCAGAAAGAGAGGCAAAACTCGTAGGTCCTGCTTTTTTTGCAAGGAGAACGATTCCGTTAAGACCGCTTTCATTCGTCCGCTTTTTCATTCTCCCCCGCCTCTTCTTTTTCGAGCCGAGTCAATTTGCGAACCATCTCAAATCCCGCTTTCATGCTTTCGTCCAAAACAAACGTAAGGCGCGGAAATTGCCGAATCGTAAGTTTTTTTGCAATCGACGACTGAATGAAGCCCGCCGCACTTTGCAATCCTTCGATTCCCGTTTTGATTTTTGACTCTGGAAGGAAACTCGAAACAAAAACGCGCGCGTACGAAAGGTCTCTGGAAACTTCCACTCGATTTACGCTCAAAAACGTTGAAACACGGGGGTCTTTTATTTGCTCGCGCAAAATCATCTGAGAAATCTCATCTCGAATCTGCTCGCCAAGACGCAACATGCGGAATTCGCCCATCGATTACGCCTCCTCCGTTTCTTTTTGAGAAGCCGCTTCCTTTTCTTTTGCGATTGAGTCGCCCAAATGACGCGCAACTTCCACGTATTCAAAGACTTCAAGCGTGTCGCCTTCTTGAATATCCTGCCAATTTTCAAGTCCTACGCCACATTCGTACCCGTAAGTCACTTCTTTTGCGTCGTCCTTGAACCGTTTGAGAGAAGCGATTTTTCCCGTAAATTTGACAATTCCGTCGCGGATAAGATTCACGCTCGCAGTTCGACGCACAACGCCGTCCGTAACGTAACACCCTGCTATCACGCCGATTTTTGGAACGCGATACGTTTGCCGAACTTCGAGCGTTCCCGTCGTTTCCTCTTTTGTGTCTGGCTTCAACAAACCTTCCATCGCCTGCGTGATTTCTTCGACACACTTATAAATTACGTTATATTTACGAATATCGACTTTTTCTTGGTCGGCAAGGAGTTTTGCCTTTGGCGTGGGTCGCACGTTGAATCCGATGATAATCGCGTTTTCGTCCGCAGCCGCAAGCGTTACGTCGCTTTCGTTAATCGCGCCCGCCGAAGAATGAATAACAACGAGTCTGATTTCCCTTGTGGACAGTTTTTCAAGCGAACTTTTTAGTGCTTCGGCAGAACCTTGCAAATCCGCTTTGATGATAACTTTGAACTCTTTGATTTCGCTTGCTTCAATCGTCGAATACAGATTGTCGAGCGTAACTTTTTTGACAACTTTTGCCGCTTCAAAACGTTTGAGTTCCTGTCGCTTTGCAGAAATCGCACGAGCGTCTTTTTCGTTTTCCGTAACTTGGAACGGGTCGCCTGCATTCGGCATTGCGTCAAGTCCCAAAACCTCAACTGGCATACTCGGCAGAGCCTCTTGAACGCGCTCTCCCCTATCGTTAAACATCGCTCTAACACGCCCAGAAAAAATTCCTGCCACAAACGGGTCTCCAACGCGCAAAATACCCGTTTGAACCACAACCGACGCAATAACGCCACGCCCTTGGTCAACGCGCGACTCAATGACTTTTCCTTCCGCGCGCGTGTCCACAGGGGCTTTTAATTCCAGCACTTCCGCTTGCAAAAGAATCGCGTCCAAAAGGTCGTCAATTCCAAGCCCTTGCTTTGCGCTGATTTTTACGTACTGCGTGTCTCCGCCCCACTCTTCTGGAGTGAGTCCTTGCTCTGAAAGTTGCGTCATAACGCGGTCAGGATTTGCGTCAGGCTTATCGATTTTGTTTACGGCAACGATAATCGGAACTTTTGCATCCCGCGCATGGCTCAACGCTTCCAAAGTTTGAGGCATCACGCCGTCGTCTGCCGCCACAACAAGCACAACGATGTCCGTAATTTGCGCTCCCCGCGCCCGCATCATCGTAAACGCTTCGTGTCCTGGCGTGTCAAGGAACGTAATCACGCCTTTTTCGGTTTTTACTTGATACGCGCCGATTTTTTGCGTAATTCCGCCCGCTTCGCCCGCAGCAACGTTCGTGTTTCGGATTGCGTCAAGCGTTTTGGTTTTTCCGTGGTCAACGTGTCCCATAACCGTAACGATTGGCGGTCGAACGAGCAGATTTTCCTCCGCCCCCACGTCGCTTTCGATGACCGTTTCTTCGTAAAGGCTCACCAGATGAACTTCGCACCCGTACTCCGAAGCAAGAATCGTTGCCGTATCGCTGTCGATTGACTGATTTATCGTAACCATCATGCCCATGCTCATGAGTTTTCCGATTAAGTCGCTCGCCTTGAGATTCATTTTTTTGGCAAGGTCGGAAACCGAAATCGATTCCATGATGTCGATTTGCTTTGGAACAACGCTCGCGCTTGAAGTTGCTTTTTTCTTTGTATCTTCCTCAAACCATTCTTCGCGGTCTTTTCTTTGTCCATAAGTTTGCTGTTTTTTCTTTCCTTGAGAACCGCGCCGCCCTTGCTGTTGCGGAATGGGAGCAGGGCCAGAGCCAAACGAAGGTCGATTTCCAAAACCTGGTCGAGAAGAACCACCTACGCCACCATTGCGTCCGCCAAATCCACCGCGCTTATTGTCTTGCCCCGTGCGTGCTCCTGCCCCACCGGGGCGGTTTCCGCCCGCAAACGTTCCTGTGCGAACGCCCGTGCGTTTTTCGCCATTCGTTGTCCGCTGATAATTTTCCCGCGCATCTCGACCGCTAAAACCACCACCGTGCGCAAACGTTCCCGTCCTTGCGCCGCCAGAGCGTCCACTAAAACCAGAGCGCGACCGCTCTGCAAGATTTCCAGCCCGCACGTTTGGACGAGTAGACGAAAACTCAGTGCGTTTAGAAATGGGCGCAGAAGGCTTTTGCGCTGGTGGTACAAAACCGCTTTTTTTCTCGGCATCGGGTTTTGGAGTTCTTGCAACAATTTTTCCGTGCGCTTCCCCGCCAGGAGTCGCGACTTTTCCGCGCCGAACAATTCGCTTCTTTTTTACCTCCACGGAAGACGATTTTGCATCCCTTGATTCGCTTGAGGTTGAAAAAGAACCTTCCATCGACGCATTTTCTTTTGATTCATTTTCGCCTTTCGATTCTTTTCGCGCTTCGGGGCGCTTGTTCAAAACAAACTCCACCGTTTTTGAGTCTTCTTTTGATTCCCCTTCGTTTTTTTTCTCTTCTGCCATATTTTCTTCCAATTTTCTCCGCAAAATCCTTTTCTATTTTACTACTATTATCGAACTTTTCGCTTTTCCAAAAATCAGTTTGCGTCCGTTTACTCAAATTCCGTGCCACAAATCGGGCATTTTGTTACGTCGGGAGTTACTTTTGCGTGACAATTTGGACATTCGTACTCCGTTTCCGATTCCTCGTCGTCATCTACAAACTCAACGTAATTATGGAGAATTGTAAACAGATTTTCAATTTGTTCTTCTGAGAGAATGCCGCTTTCCAAAAGTTTTCCAGAATCATACGCATCAACAAACTCTTCGATTCCGTCGAATTCCGTTCCGCGGAGTTTTTCTGCCACGTCCGAAGGCGTTTCTGGCAATTCTGAAACGAGCGAAAAATCGGTTTCCGTTGGATTTTCTTCCGTTTGCGCTTCTTGAGGAATTTCGTTAAACAGAGCGACTGGACGGCGCACAATTTCGTCAAGATTGAGGTCTTTTGCTTGAGACTCCGTTTTTACGTCAATCGCCCAATCGCACAATTTGTTCGCCAAGCGAACGTTATGCCCTTGCTTTCCAATCGCAAGCGAATATTGCGTGTCTGGCACGATTGCAAGCGCGCGCTTTGTTTCGTGGTCAGTTATGTACACGCGGACATCTTTTGCGGGAACCAACGCCTCCGCGATAAATTTTTCAGGACTATCCCAATACCGAACGATGTCCATTTTCTCGCCATCGATTTCGCGGATAACGTTTTGGATTCTAATTCCTTTGAGTCCAACGCACGCGCCCACGGGGTCAACGCCCTCGCGCGAAGTCGTTACGGCAACTTTTGTGCGGTAGCCGACCGAGCGAACGACTTTTTTGATTTCCACAGTACCGTCCATAATTTCAGGCACTTCAAGCGTCAACACGCTCTTAACGAATTCGGGGTCGCTTCGACTCAAAACCAACTGCACTCCAGCGGAAGTCGAATTTATGTCCACAACGAGTGCTTTGATTCTGTCGTTTTTCTCGTAATGCTCGTTCGGATTTTGATATTTTAACGGAAGGATTCCTTCGACTTTTCCCAAATCAACGTAAATATTTCCGCGCGATTCTCGCTGATAGTACCCGATTATGATTTCGCCTTTTTTGTTTTTGTACTCGTTTATAAGCCGATTTTTGTACGACTCGTTGAGTTCCGTGTGCGCGCTTTGCTTTCCCGCCGTAACCGCCGAAAGCGCAAAATCCTTTTTGGGGTCAATTTTTATATCGATTTCGTCTCCGATTTCACATTCCGCGCTCAATTTTCGCGCGTCTTCAATGTCCATTTCCATAACGGGGTCATACACGTCCCCTGCTTCCACAATCGTTTTTCTTGCATACACGGACACTTCCGACATATCGTCCGAAAACTTCACCACGCAATTATCCGCCGCTTTTCCGAACGCCTTTTTGTACGCCTGTCTGAGCGCATTTTCGATAATTTGCTGAACAGACTCGCGAGAATGTCCCGCCTCCTCAAGTTGCTGAACTGCCTGCAACATTTCCGACATTTTTTTACCCCCAAACTTTTTTGATTACACTCATTTTGATTTGCGATTTTTGAACAAATCGCTTTTTTATGATGAAACAAATTTTGCTTTTGCGATGTCCTCAAGTTCAATTTGTTTTTTTTCGATTTCGCCCGTTTTTGATGGCACTTTGAGCGCGATTTTTTTTGAATCCGCTTCCAAAAGTTCCCCAGAAATCCAATCGGATTCCGCTCGACTCCAAACTCGAATATTTTTTCCCACAAAAAACGTGAACTCGGCGGCATTTTTTATATTTCGCTCCATTCCAGGCGAAGAAAGTTCCATTGCAATGTCGTCGCGCGAAAGAGTTTCTTCAAGATGCGAAAGAATCGCGCGATGTACGCGGGCGCAATCGTCAACGCTGACCGTTTTTGTCGCGTCCGTCGAAGAAACAACCGCCTGCACACGAACAACGTTTTTTTGCGGTGTCATTTTTAATTCAACGAGGAAAAATCCCAAGTCTAAAGCGATTTTTGCACATTCTTTATAATGCTGAAAATGTTCCAGCGAAATATAATCCATTTTTGCCTCCGCAAAAACAAAAAAGACCCGTCCTTGACGAGTCCATTCTAAAAACGTATTAAAATGTACAAAAAGAGAATACCACGTCATGCAAACAAACGTCAAGTACGACATTTTTTGATTTTTTGTCACGAGTTTCCAGAAATCCACGTTTCAACAATTTCCCATTGAGAAATCAACATTCGCGTGTTTTCTGCGGCAATGCGCTCGTATTGCGTTCCTACAAATTTGTCTGGGTGATTTTGCTTCAACTTTTCTCGGTAGATTTTTTTTGCTTCTTCAAAATCCGCATTTTGCGGAATTCCGATTTTTTGCAAGGCGAGCAACACGTTTTGAGGAATTGAAAGCGGACGAAAAACCGCATTTTTGACCGTTTTTGAAGAATATTCGCTCGAAGAAAAAGCGCGAAAATCGAACGATTTTGCCTCAAATGATTTTTGCGTCCCTCGCTTTATCGCCTCTCCGCGTTCACGATTTTTTGTTTCAGTTTTGATAGTCGAAAAATCAAATGAAAAATCCTCCGCCTTCTTTTTTGGAGTTTCACTTTTTTCAAAATGCTCGTTTTGTTCATTTTGAGAAGGTGGAGGATTTTCGTTTTTTTGAAAAATCACGCCAGAATCAAGCGTTTCTTTGAGAATATCGCCGAGTTTATCGAACATTGATTCTGGCATAGTTTTTTAGATGACTGTTCCCGATGGAATAACCGAACCTTTACGAATCACGATGATTCCGTCGGAACTGTAGAACGAAACGCCGTTCGGGAGCGTGTTTTCGCCGTCGGGATATGTTTTTCCGTCAACATTTATGCGACAATCCGCGCCAATTGCGGCGTTTTTGTCGATAATCGTCTTTTTGATTTTGCAATTTTTTCCGATTCCGATGTTCGGTCGTCCCGCTTTTTTGTTTTCAGCCTTTGTTTCCTCGTTTTCGTAATAATCCGCGCCCATTACGATTACGCCGTCCAAATCAACGCCAACTTCAAGAAGCGAGCGCACACCAACCACCGACTGCTTGAGTTTTGCCTTGGAAATAATACAACCTTCGGTCGTAATTGAGTTTTCAATCGTTGCGTCGTTGATTTTTGACGGTGGAAGATAGCGCATGTGCGTGTAAATCGGTTCGTCCGCGTCATAAAAATCAAAATCTGGCTCGTAATCAGTGAGCGCGAGCGTTGCTTCATAGAAACTTCTAATCGTTCCAATGTCTTCCCAGTAGCCGTCAAAAACGTAAGAATTGACTTTTCGCGTTTTGATTGCCGCAGGAATGATTTTCTTTCCAAAATCGTCGTCTTCGTTATCGAGAACTTGCTCCATCGTTTCGGCGTTAAAAATGTAGATTCCCATTGAAGCAAGGTACTCTTTTTCTTTTGGAAGGTCGCCGCGCTCCGATTCGGGGATTTTCCAACCGCCACTTTTGAGCGTTTCAACGGACGGTTTTTCAACGAATTCTTTGATTTGGTGCGACCCGTCGATTTTCATAATTCCAAATCCAGTCGCGTCGCGCTCGTTTACAGCAATCGTTGCAATCGTGATTTCCGCACCGCTTTTGATGTGGCTGTCCATAAAATCTTTAAGATTCATGCGATACAATTGGTCGCCAGAGAGAATCACGTAATGAGTCGGTCGCTGCGTTCTAAAGTGAACGAGATTTTTTCGCACCGCGTCTGCCGTGCCTTCAAACCAACCAGAATGTTCTGGAGTCTGTTCCGCCGCAAGAATTTCCACAAATCCTTTTCCAAAGCGGTCAAAATTGTACGTGTTTGTAATGTGATGATGAAGCGAAGCAGAATTGAACTGCGTCAAAAGGAAAATTTTTCTGTACCCAGAGTTTATGCAGTTTGAAATGGGAATATCCACGATTCTGTATTTTCCGCCGAACGGAACGGCAGGTTTTGAACGGTCTTTTGTGAGCGGATAAAGGCGCGTTCCTTTTCCCCCTCCAAGAATTACAGCAACAACACGAGGTTCTTTTGGATTTGGCATACGAGTTCTCCTTAAAAAATGCTTTTAATTTTATCTCTAAATGATACACCCTCAAAAAAACGTTTGCAAATTGTTTTTATAACGGTTTTCATCAAAGTTCGATTTTCTCGATTTTTCGATAGTTCACTCGCCTTTTTTGTTTTCTTCCACATCTTCGATTCCGTATTCTTGCAATTTTCGATGGAGCGTTTTTCTTCCGATTTTGAGAATGTCGGCGGTACGGCTTTTGTTTCCTTTGTTTGCCGCAAGATTTTGCTGAATGATGATTTTTTCCGCTTCCAAAAGAGGAATTCCCACAGGAACTGAAATCACTTCGTTTTTCGCGCTTTTTGAAACCGACGGCGGAAGGTCGTCTGCGGTAATTATTTTGCCCGAAGCCATAACGACCGCGCTTTCAACGCAATGTTGCAATTCGCGAATGTTTCCTGGCCAGTCATATTTGTAAATCGCCGCACGGGCGCGACTATCAAAACCCGTAATGACTTTGTTGTTTTCCGAAGCATATCGCTCAAGAAACTCGTTCAAAAGAAGCGGAATGTCGTCTTTTCGGTCGCGAAGTGGCGGCACTTCAATGTGGATTCCGTTTAGCCGAAAGTACAAATCCTCGCGGAATCGACCGTTGCGCACTTCCTCTTCAAGATTTTTGTTTGTTGCACAAACAACGCGAACGTCAACTTCAATCGTGCGCTCGCCACCAACGCGCTCAAATTTTTTCTCTTGCAAAACGCGAAGGAGTTTTACTTGAACCGACGGATTTATCTCGCCGATTTCGTCCAAAAAAATCGTGCCTCCGTGCGCCAATTCAAATTTTCCTTTGTGGAGCGAATCCGCGCCCGTAAACGCGCCTTTTTCGTGTCCAAACAACTCGCTTTCCAAAATTGATTCAGAGAGAGCGGCGCAATGAACTTTTATGAGCGAGTTTTCGTGCCTTGAAGAGAGCGCGTGAATCGCGTCGGCAACGACTTCTTTTCCAACGCCGCTTTCGCCCGTAATCAAAACGCTGATTTTTGCGTCGGCAACTTTTTGCACAAGCGAAAGAACGCGCTGCATTGCCGCGCTTTTTCCAATAATCGCGTTCGTTTTTTCTTTTTTGCCGACTTCCTTTAGAAGTTGCTCGTGCTGAATCGAAAGTTCCCTTCCCGCAAGCGCACGTTTTACGATTAACTCAAGTTGCTCCAAATTGAGCGGTTTGGTGAGAAAATTGTACGCTCCGTCTTGCATTGCCTTCACCGCAGCATCAATCGAGCCATGCCCCGTAAGCACAATGACGGGAATCCCTGGAGTTTCCGCCGTAATATGCTTCAAAACGTCCTCTCCAGAAACGCCGCCAGGCATTCTAAGGTCGGTAATCACCAAATCCACGTCGCCGCGCTTTATGAGTTCAAGCCCCGTTTTGCCGTTTTCGGCAAGAAGCACGTTGTACCCGTCCATTTCAAAATCGGCGGCAAGCCCTTCGCGGATATTTTTTTCGTCGTCGATAATCAAAATCGTGAATTTCATTTTTCCTCCGCCTTTTTTGAAGAATCGTTGCACTTAAACGGGAGCAGCATTTTGTCTTTTTGCGGAATCGGAATCGAAATCGTAAACTCCGTGCCTTCGCCCAAAATCGATTTTACGCTGATGTCGCCCGAAAATTCCTTAATGATTTTGTAACTCATCGCCATTCCAAGCCCCGTTCCGTTCGATTTTGTTGTAAAATACGGCTCAAAAACGCGAGAGGCAGTTTCGTCGTCCATGCCAATTCCGTTGTCGCGAAAGCGCAATATAAAAAAATCGTCTTTGATTTTGGTTGAAATCAAAATGCAGCCAGGAATTTTTGGCGTGTGCACTTCAAGTCGCTTTTCGATTGCCGCGAGTGCGTTTTGCGCAAGATTTACGATTACGTCGCGAAACAATTTTTCGTCAATTAAAAGGCGCGGGCAATTTTCGCAAAAATTCGACTCCAATTCGATTTTTTTTTCGGTGAACTCAGGTTTGAAAAACGACACAAATTGTTCAAGAATGACGTTTGGATTTGAAAGCTCAAGATTTGCCGAAATCGGTCGCACCGCCATCAAAAAATTCACCACGATTTTGTTCAGTCGCTCAATTTCGTCGCTCACCACGTCTAAATATCGCTCGGCAAATTTCGGCTCTGGCAAAAGCCCGTCCCCTTCTCGACTTTTTTTGATTGCTTTTTGCATGAGTTGAATGTGAATCGAAATCGCTCCGAGCGGATTTTTGATTTCGTGCGCAACGCTTGCCGCAAGCGTTGTGAGCGAAGCCATTGCTTCCATTCGGCGCAAAAGGATTTCTTGATTTCGCTTTTCCGTGGTGTCTTCCACGCGAATAATCGAGCCAATTTCGCCGCTGGAAATCTCAAACGGAGAAATCGACAATTCCAAAAATCGCACCGCGCCGCCGTTTGTTTCTAGCGAAAACTCGTCGGTTACGTTTGTGCGCCTTTCAGAAAGATTTGTTTCCAAAAAACGCGCAATGTCAGAATCCAAAATGAGTTCCCAAACTGGACAATCAGAAGATTTTGCCGAGCGCGGAAGAAGCCGTTTTGCCGCGCTGTTTTCAAGAAGAAGGTGAAATTCGTTTTCTCCAGAAACGACCAAAAATCCTTCCAAAACCGAATTAAAAACGGCAGAAATCGTGTCGAATTTGGAAGAAAGCGACGCAACAAACCGCTTTTTTTGCTCATCTGAAAGCCGCTCGAATTTTTTTGTTGCGCGGCGGGAAAATTCTTGCATTTTTTACCTCGAAAGCCTGATTGAATGGAAGAGTTCCCGCGTAAGACATTCGATTGCCGCAACGGGAGTTTGATTAAAAACGCTGACCGCGTTCCACGCATCGCGGACGGAAGACGAAACAGAGGCGGCAATTTCGCTTTTCATCGAAGAAAAAGAATTTGAAGAAAAATCGCACGATTCTTCAAAAAGCGCACGAAGAAAATCAAAAAAAACAGAACGCGGAGAAAAGGTCGCACATTCTTTTACAAGCGCGTCCGCTTGCGGAATTTTTCCAGAGCAAATCGTGCGCCAATACGACTTTGCCTTTTCTCGAATTTCTGCGTGTGAAATCGGCAAAAACGAATTCAAATATTCGCTAATGCTCAAATCCGATTCTTCGCGGAAGACGGCGCGCAAAATGTCTTTTTCAACGGATTTGCTCCGAGGAGAAAACGAATACGGGCGCACGCGCGAAAGAATCGTTTGCATCATCGCGCCGCGGTTTGCCGTGGTAAGAATAAAAACCGCGTCCAACGGCGGCTCTTCAAGGATTTTGAGAAGCGCGTTTCTGGAACCTTCTTGCATTCGCTCGGCATTTTCCAAAATCAAAACTTTTTTTGCGTGCGATGGCTTAATCCTTGCCCATTCAAGGGCAGCGCGAACTTGGTCAATCGGCATCGAATTGTAAAGGAACTCTTCGAGTTTTTCGCACGATTTTACAATCGATTCCGACGCTTTTTTTGCGTCCTTTGAAATCGAACTCAATTCATCTTCGATTTCCGTTAAAAGAGGCGCGAATTTTGAAAGTTTGTCGCTACCCGTCCACAAAAACGGCGTAAATCGCACGGTTAAAATTCTCACCGCGCGAATAAAAAGCGTTTTTGATTCTTCCTCCGACGGATATTTTAGAAGCCTTTTTTGCGCGGCTTTTATCAAAAGAGAACACGCGCGGCTTCCGCAAATCAAAACGGAAGGATTTGCAATTTCTTTTGAAGCGCGACAAGACGCGCAATCGCAGTCTTCCGCGCCATTTTTTTCGCACGAAAGCAGCCGCGAAAGCGAAAGCGCAGAAGAAAGTTTGCCCGTTCCCTCCGCTCCAAAAAAAAGAATCGAACCTGGCAGTTTTGACGAGAAAAAATCAGACTTCGCGCTTTCAAACGCTTGTTGAGAAAAAATGGTTTTCCAATCCTCGCTCACGGAATCAACCTCGACGAAACAAACGAAACAGCAGGATTGAGATACGGCTCAAGAAACGACAAAATTGCGCAATTTTCCAAAAGCGAGCCAGTGTTTATCCACGGCTGCGCAACAATCGCAACCAAAAAAGCACAAACGAGCAGCGTTCCTTCCACAAAACCGAGCAAAAAGCCGAGTGCGCCATCGAGTTTTTTAATCACTCCATGACGCACTGTTTTTACGAGAATCACTTGCACGATTTTTACGATTAAAAACACCGCCGAAAACACGAGCATAAATGCAAGAATTGTTGCAAGAACGCCGACTTTTACGAACGGGAGCAGATTGGGAGAAACGAGCGGAGAAATAAAAACGCCACCGAGAATGCCAAAAATCACGGCAAGTTTTCCAAGCACTTCCCGCATAAAACCCGCGTGCATCGCGCTCAGAGCAAAAAACAGCACAAAAAGCGCAAAAATCAAATCAAGGAGAGAAAACATCATCATTTTTTGGCTCCGTTTATTTCATTTAGCAAAATCGACGCGATTTTTTTGGCAGGTCGCCCTTCGTTGTTTTCTGACAAAACGGCAAGCGCGTGCGAATTTTTTGAAAACGCTTCTCGAACGCTCGATTCAAGAAAAGACTCAAGAGCGGCTTTTAGATTTGAATCGTTTACATCATTTTTCAAAAGCACTTTTGCCGCGCCACTCTTTTCAAAGAATTTTGCGTTATCAACTTGGTCGCCGCGCGTTCCGCTTCCTGAAAGCGGAATCAAAACGAGCGGTTTTGCAAGAACGGCGCATTCCCAAATCGAATTTGCGCCCGCGCGAGAAAGCACAACGTCCGCACACGAAATCACGTCTGGCATTTCTTTGTAAATGAACGGGTGAAGAAAATAGCCGCTCACGTTTTTTGGCATAGTTTCTTCATCGTTTGCGCCGCATTGATGAACCACGTTAAAATTCGCTGTGAGCCAAGCAATATTTTGAGCAACAAGAACGTTTATTTGCCTTGCTCCAAGACTTCCGCCCAAAACAAGCAAAATCGGTTTTGCTGAATCAAAGTCTGTTCGAGTTGAAAAAAGAAAATCCAAGCCTTTTTTTTTGTCCGCAGAATAAAACGCAGGTCTCACGGGATTTCCCGTTACAAGCACACGGGATTTGAGTTTTTGCGGAAAAAAATCGAGCGTTTCTTTATACGAAACGAGGATTTTTTTTGCAAATCGAGCGTTTATTTTTGTGGCAAGCCCTGGCGTAAAATCACATTCGTGGGTCAAAACGGGGATTTTCAAAAGTCGCGCGGCAACGCACGGAGGCACGGACACAAAGCCACCCTTTGAAAAAAGCGCGACGGGGCGAAATCGAATCAAGGCAAAAAGCGAACAAAAAAATCCTGCAATGATTTTGAAAGCGTCAAAAAAATTTTTTATGGAAACGTATCGTCGGAGTTTTCCGCTGGGGATTCCGACGAATGAATCAACGGAAGCACTTTCCAAAACGAGTTTTTTGTCCATTCCGCTCGAATTTCCAAACCAAATTATTTCATAATTCGTTTCTTCGTCAGATTTTTCGTCTAAAATCAAACGAAGTTCGTCGGCAATGGCAAGTCCTGGATAAATATGCCCGCCAGTTCCACCGCCTGCAAAAACAAAACGCAGTTTTTTCTTTTTCATTTGTATCATTATGACACACACGCGCTCAAAAAGGCAATAAAAAAGAGGAGGTGATTTTTCCTCCTCTTTTTGCTTTTTTTTACAAGATTAGAGTTTTGCTCTCAAACTAAAAGCGCCACTCCAAAGTCCAGAATCCGAAATATGGCGAAGGTCTGCCGAAACGGAAAGCGTTGCTTGAAGGAAAAAGAAATTCAACCCAACGCCCGCAAAAACCTGCGGCTGGATTCCGCCAAAATCAAACGAATCCGAAGAAGACGAACCGCTACCAGAAACCTTGTAGTTAGCAGTTTCTGCTGCCGCAACGATTGCAGAATCCTTGATTTTCCAATCGTAAGCGTTGTCGTATTTTGAAACGAGTCCGCGCAGTCCCAAGAAAGGCGTAAAAATCAAGAAACTTTTTGAAAGTTGCACCTGCCCGTAGAGCGTGTGAACTTTGTAGTCAATCGTTGCTTCGGCATGGCTTTCAGACGCACTGAACGTGCCTTGATTGTAAAAATATCCCGCTCCAACGGAAAGTTTTGGAAGGAGCAGATTTCCTTTTAGAAGTGCGTAGCGAACGTCGGCTCCAATCGTAAAAAAGTCAACGCTCAAATCGCTTCCGAACGCATCGGTGTTGAGCGTTCCCGTCTTCATAACGGCGATGTCAACATCAAACGGAAGGAAAACGCCACCAATGCGAAGGTCTGCGGTAAAGCACGGAAAATAATAACTGTCTTTGATTCCGCTAATTCCAAGTGCGTCAGCGGCTTTTGCAAGTCCGCTCGTGTCAATGTGCGTTAAAGCCATGTTCACGCCACCACCAAAATGCGGGGGAATAGACGGAAACGATTTTCCAATCCATGCGTCCGCCCACACATTTTGCTGCGTTGCCGCTTGCGGAATCGAAGAAGCAAGTTGGTCGGTAAAATCCGAAAGCCCGCTGTCAATTTGACTTGAAAAAACGTCAGGTTCTCCAATGTTTTTAATGTCATCAAGCGAAAAAGAAAAAGCAGCCGTTGGAATCAAAAGAGAAGCGACAGCCATCAAAACAAATGTTCGTTTCATAATTTCCTCCTTGTTGGAATGAATAAAATGTACTCGCCTATTATATAAAAAAATGGTAAAAATGCAATCGTTAGACCGAATCGGGTTTGAGTCCAGAAACGACAAACTCGTCGGGGATTTTTGAGGGACGAAAAGACGCGGAATTGACGCTCGCCCAAGTTACAAACGCTTCTGCGCAAACGACTCCCGCATTATTTTGGACAACTTGGCGAATTGTTCCAGAAACCGCGCCAAATTTGATAGGTTCGCTCAAAATCGTCAAAACGTCGCCAAATCGCGCGGACGATTTATAGTGAATGTCAACGTGGGACACAAAAATAAAAAATCCCGCACGGACAAAGCCCTCGTAATCGAAACCGATTTGCTTTAGATAATCCATTCGAGCGAATTCAAGATAATTCAAGTAGACCGCGTTGTTCACGTGTCCATAAGAATCGCATTCGTATGTTCTAACCGAAAAAGTTGTTTGAGTTTTCATACCAAAATGATAGCAAAAAATGGAAAATCTTTCACCAAAATTTAATCGAGCGATTCGAGTTCCGAAACAGAATCAGAACCGAACGGCGCGAACAAAAACGGCTTTTCAAGCACCTCTGGCTCTTCTGCCGCAAAATCCAAAAGTTCATCCGTGTTGATTTTTTCAAGGTCGCCAGTGTCAAGAAATCCAAAATCAGGCGACGACGCGCTAAAATTCGAAGCAATCCAACTGTCCTTTGCATTAACGGGCGCACTCGTTTCGGGCGAAGAAAATTTGAGCGTTTCAAAAAAACTGCCGTCCCGCGCTTGCTCTTCACGCTGTTCAGTTTGAGGCGGCGCACTTTTTTCCGTTTGTGCGTCGTCATCAAAAACCTCCGAAGGCTCCGTAACCTCGTCGTCCTCTGGAAAATCCTCCGCCGAAAGCCACCCCGCCTCCGTTTCCGCGTCCGCGATTTCCTCAACCGTTTCAGAGTCTTCGACCTCTTCGACCGTTTCCGCTTCCGCGACTTCCTCGACCGATTCCGCGTCCTCGACTTCTTCGACCGTTTCCGCTTCCGCGATTTCCTCGGCCGTTTCCGCTTCCGCGACTTCCTCGACCGTTTCAGCTTCCGCGACTTCCTCGACCGTTTCAGCGTCCTCGACCTCTTCGACCGTTTCCGCTTCCGCGACTTCCTCGACCGTTTCAGCGTCCTCGCCCTCTTCGACGGACTCCGCGTCCTCAACTTCCTCGGCGATTTCCGCGTCTTCGACTTCTTCGACCGTTTCCGCGTCAGCGATTTCTTCGGCGGATTCCGCGTCCGCGATTTCCTCGACCGCTTCCGCGTCTTCGACTTCTTCGACAGTTTCCGCTTCCGCGATTTCCTCGACCGTTTCCGCTTCCGCGATTTCCTCGACCGTTTCCGCGTCAGCGATTTCTTCGACGGACTCCGCGTCCTCGACTTTCTCGACCGATTCTGCGTCCGCGACTTCCTCGGCGGCTTCAGCGTCTTCGACCTCTTCGACCGTTTCCGCGTCGGCGACTTCTTCGACAGTTTCCGCGTCAGCGATTTCCTCGGCAACTTCAACGTTCGCAATTTCCTCGGCGGTTTCCGCGTCCGCGACTTCCTCGACCGTTTCCGCGTCTGCGACTTCTTCGGAAACGTTTGTGGCGGGGTTCGTTTGCTCGATTTGAGGGGCAGGCGGAACGGGAGCGCGGGCGTTTTCGGCGATTTTGCCGTTCAAAACTTCGGTTAAAATGCGACGCAGATTCGCTTCGTCAACGGCGGATTTTTTTTGGATTCCAAGCGCGGAAAAAATGTTGTCCCAACTGCTTTCAAGGAGCGCGTCAACTTCCGACTCGTGTTTTTTTAGTCGTCTGCCAAGACTCTTTTTTATTTCAGAATTTATCCGCTCTTTTTGCTCCAAGACATTCGGCGGAAGAGATGACGAGTTGACGCTTTCTACAACAAACGAAAGGTGGAATTTTTTGATTCTCTCGCGAATAATTGTCATGTCGTCGCGTTTTAGGCTAAAAAACAAAAACACGATTAAAAAAAGCGTTATAAACGCAAGGAGAAGCAACAAAAAGCGAACGGAATCAGGAAAAACAAAAATCGTAGCGTCGTACACCCACGCAGAGTATCCGCTCAATCGATTTTTTATTGAATAAATGACAAGCGAGGGCTTTTTTGCGTCGATTTCTTCGAGTTCTTGCGGCAATTCCACATCAAGAAGCGAAAACGAAACGGCATTTTCTTGCGTTTGCATTTGCCATTTTTCAAGAACAGCCTTTTCAGCCGCAGTCCGCCCCGCATTCGGAAGCGCAAAAACGTAACCGCCAAATCCCGCCGAATCTGAAAGCAACTCGCCAAATCCGGTAACATCAATCAATTTTTCGTCATACAAAAATCGATTCAAATCAGACGGGTCAAGGTAAAACGCCATCGTGCCAATGATTTTTTCTTCGGAATTTTTGAACGGAACGGAAAAAACGAGTCTGTTTCCCACGCCGTCGCGAAAAATAGTGAAACCCGTTTCTGACGCGCGAATCAACGGAAACGCAATTTCGGGCGAGGGAAAGCGGGCGACCAATTCTGAATATTTTTTGAAAGTCGTTTTTCCTTTTTGTTCGCTCAAAATGTCCGAGGAAAATGAACTATACAAAATGTTGATTCCGTTTTGGTCGATGAGCCGAATGCCTTTTAAGGCTCTTGTTTCAATCAAAAGGCTGGAGCGTTTTTTCTCTCGTTCTTTGACTTGTTCGTCGGAGGGGCGTGAGTCTGAGAGCGTGCGAACGCTTGGTTCTGAGGCGAACGTCTCAAACCGCTTAAAGAGTATGTTGGAATATTGCTCTTGCGCACGAGCCACTTTTTGAAGCCGACTTTCAATTCCGCGCGAAACCATCGGTTGATAAAATCGGCTTTCAATGGAATTGAAAAGACCGGCGAACGCGATGACGGCAAACACGGCAAAAAGCACGACCGAGCAAAGAAGACTTGCGGCGATACGCTGAGTAGCTTTCATTTTGCTCCAAAAAAAACATTCATTCTGTTCATTTTCGGCAAAATCAAAAGCAGATTTTATAACTGACTGAAACGAAAAATTCGCTAAATACTCCCCCGCCCCGTCGAATTTTACGCGCAAAAAAGGTAAAATCGAAGCATGATTAACGTGGCAGAAGAATCTCAAAAAAAGCCAGAGGCGATTTTGATTGGAGAAAAAGACGGCGATATTTTTGAACTTCAAGGATTGTGCGAAACGCTTGGAATAAATGCCGTTCGCACGGTGATTCTTTCAAAAAGAGAAAAAAATCCCGTGTACGGGCTTGGAAAAGGAAAAGCGAAAGAAATTGCCGCTTTGTGCGAAGAATTGAACGTGGACGCGGTTATTTTTGATTTTTTGATAGAGCCGAGAAAGCAACGAAATTGGGAAAAACTCGTTGGGCGCGCCGTTTTTGACAGGCAAGAAGTCATCATTCGGATATTTGCGTCCCGTGCGCAAACAAAAGAGGCGCGGCTTCAAGTGCAACTCGCGCGGCTTGAATATTCGCTTCCAAGATTGGCTCATTCTTACGGAGTTTTTAGTCGCCAACGAGGAGGCGCGTTTGGTTCAAAAGGTTCGGGAGAAACGCAACTTGAACTCGATGAACGCGCGGTTCGAGAAAAAATCGCCACCGTAAAAAAAAGGCTTTTTGAAGTTGAAAAAACGCGAAAAACGCAAAAAAAAATGCGAAAACGCGCGGGTCTTTTTTCCGTCGCGCTTTCTGGGTACACGAACGCGGGAAAATCCACGCTTTTGAACGCGCTTACGGGCGCAGGCGCGTTTTCTTCGGACAGTCTTTTTGCAACGCTCGACCCGCTCACGCGAAAACTCAAAATCGCTCCCCAAAAATTCGTTCTTCTTACGGACACCGTTGGATTTATTCAAAATCTTCCGCACACGCTTGTGAACGCTTTTAAGTCCACGCTTGACGAGGCGGCGGAAGCGGACGCGATTTTGCTCGTTCTTGACGCAAGCGACAAAAACGTTTTTTCTCAATACGAAACGGTCGAGCGCGTCCTTGCAGAAATCGGCGCGAAAGATTCAAAAAAAATCGTTATTTTGAACAAAATCGATAAAATCTCAAACGAGGATTTTATTGTTCGCGGACTTGACGCTCGATTTCCAGAAGCAATAAAAGTCAGCGCAAAAAGTGGCGAAGGACTCGATTTGATTTTGAAAAAAATTGAGTGCGAATTTTTTACGGAGGATTTGTATGCTTAACAAAGTACTCGGATTGATTGCATTTTTGATAATCGTTTTTGTTGTGGCAGGAAGCGCGGTCGCGATTTTTAGAAAAGGAGCGACCCCTGGCGAAGGATTAGAAACGCTACGAGTTGAAGAGAAAAATCCTAGCAAAGGAAAATTCGGAAAGGAAGCCGAATACAATCTTCTTGGAAAATTGTGGATTCCGCTCAAAAAATCAAGCGAAGGAAAAAAGGCGACTTTAATCGTGTCTCCGTGGCTTGAATACAACGGCGACCGCGAATTTTACGAAGAAATGGACTCAAAAAACGCGCAGATTCTTGACGTGGTAACGAGTTATTTTTCTGCATTTTCGTACAAAGAAATGCAAGAAAAAGGCGAAAACGCCATAAAATCAGAATTGATTTCAAAAATAAACGCCATTCTTGTGCTTGGAAACATAAATCAAATTTGGTTCAACGATTATCAAATTCTCGAAGAATAAAAAAAACGCAACAAAATTGACGCTCGGTGCGTCTAATAAAGCGGAACGGAGAAAAAATGAAAACATCTGCTGTTGACGTAATAATTGCGCTCATTCCAATCGTGGGGATTATGATTGGCGGAACGCTTGTGTTCTTTTCGCTTCTTTGGCATCACAGAGAACGCACGCTCCAAATAAAAACGGGGCGATACGAAAAAATTGCGTTTGATTTGGAAGCATTTTCGCTTTTGGGCGGACTTTTGCTCACGGCAATCGGTGCGGTTTTGTCGCTCTTTTTTTTGCTTTTGACGATAAAAAATGAAAACGCGCTACCCTCGCTTTTGGGCGGACTTTTGCCGCTCGCCGTTGGAATTAGCCTTCTCATTTTTCACAGAGGGCAAAAAAAGCGAACGCAAGAAAAAGACGCGCAATGAACGGCAATTTTTCGCCACTAAAAACGATTGAAAAGGCGATTCTTGACGCAAAAGACAACATTCTTGTAAAAAACGCGGCAGCAGGCGATGAAAATGCGTTTTCCACACTCGTTTCGCTACACAAAAAAAAAGTGGCGGCTTTGGGATTCAGTTTTTTCAAAAACGCCGAAGACGCAGACGATTTTGTGCAAGACGTTTTTTTGTGCGTGTTTCGGACGCTCAAATCGTTTCGAGGCGAATCGTCTTTTTCGACTTGGCTCATGCGACTTTCGTACAATCTTGCGTCCACAGCAAAAAATCGCCGCAAGGATTATCTTCCCATTTCGGACGAGGAATCGATAAATTCCGAATACGAAACTCCAGAGGAAGAAGAAATCAAGCGCGTTACGAAAGAAGCGATAAAGGAATCGGTTGCGAGCCTTCCTGAAAAATACGCTCTATGCGTGGAGTTGTATTTTTTCTACGATAAAAGTTACGAGGAAATAAGCGGAATCACATCTCTTCCGCTCAATACAATAAAATCGCACATTTTCCGAGCAAAGCGGATTTTGCGCGAAAAATTGAGGGAATTTTATGAAAAATAATGCAGTTTTTTCTTCAAAAAATCAAAGTCTGTGCGAACACGTTATGAACGAATTTTTGTTGCTCGATAAAGGCGAGGCTTTGCCGCTCAAACTTTCGCTTCATATAATTGGGTGCAAAAAATGCAGAACGGAAGTGCGTTATTTAAGTCTTGCAGAAAAAGTGGCGGCAAAAAAACTCAAAGCCGCGCCTGAAAACATAAAACCCGTTACGATGACGCAATGGGTCGTCTGCGGCATATTGATGACGCTCATGCTTCTTTTCTTTGGAGTCTTTAGTCAAAATCGAAGTCCCGCGCTTCAAATCGGATTTTATCTTGTTTTTGCTGTAGTTCTTTGCTCGTATTGCGCACTTTTTGTGGCAAAAAACCTCGATTATTTCCTAAAAAAGTTCGATTCAACCTCCCCCACCTTAAAATCCGCCCTCTCTGCATTGAGTTAATATACACGGAGTTGGTAGCGGGAACAAGGAATAAAATGGTCTGTATAGAGCCAAACGGCGAAAATCTAGAAAATGATTTTTACGACATCAAAACCATTACGCCGTCAAACGCCCGTTTTTTTCTGAACATATATGAATTGAATCCTGCACTTCCTGTTATTTTGTCCGCAAGGAAATCGCGAACGGCATTTTTCCCGGCTTGAATTTGATTTCGACCTGCTCGCGTTCCGTGTCGATTTTTGCGGACGAGACCGTCACGTCGATTGTCTTTCCGTCGCGCTCGCACGGCACGACCTGCCTTTTGGCGGAGAAAGTTCCGTCCCTTTGCTTTTCGGCGGAAAATGTAAAGTCGCCCATGCTCTTGTCGGAATACGAAAAAGCGTGAACCGTCGCGAGCAGTTTTTCTTCATTTTCAGTGGCAAAGTCAAAAGAATATGTGATGACGGAATCATACGAGCTGAACATCACCGAAAGCGAAGAATCCTTGGTGAACGACTTGCCCTCGCCAAAAAGCGGCAAAAGCGCAAGCACGGTCAAAAGAACGAACGGCAAGATTTTTTTCATAAAAATGCTCCTGTGTGATTTTTTGACATGATGCCAACGATTTTGTTGTACAGCAATTTCGCCATGCCGTCAAGGAAGCGAAAAGTGCTATGCGCGCTCATAGTGCAGCAACATCGCCCCGCTTGAGACTTTGTGCAAGCCCGCAATATGATGAAAATCCATCTTCTTGAATGTGAGCGTGAATTCGCGTACAACGCCTTTCCGTGCAATCGTGAAGTTATAGGCGACATCAAGCAGTTTTTCGTAATTTCTCGCGCACTGTAAAAGTAAGTCCACCCCACTCTCCAACAAAAAACCCGTCGCAAGGACGGGCATAGATTGAGCATTTTCTTTCAGTCTTGCGACCTAGCTGGGTCGAGGTACCGCTGCACAACCCCTCCAGAAGGCTCCGTAGAACAATGCATACCGGCGCACCCCTCTACTTCATCACCTTAACAGACACACTTGTTGCCTGTCGTTAAACTAAATATACAGCAATTTCGTCCTGCCGTCAACTCAAACGCTTGCTGGCAATATAAAAATGTGATACAATCTTGAATTATGGACAGCGATGAAGAAGAATTCGAGAGCGACCCGAGCAAAGCCGCAATAAACATAAAAAAGCACAAGAAAAAAGACGGCGCGGGGCTATCTTTTGAAGAAGCCTCTGAGGTTTTTGACGATGAATGGGCAATCGAGGAATTTGACGAAAGGAATTCAACGATTGACGAAGCCCGCTTCAGAGTTCTTGGCAGAGTAAAAAGTCAACTTGTTGTAGTGGTTGTCTACACGCCGAGGAACAGCAAGAGGCGGATAATTTCAGCAAGACCCGCTACAGCGCGGGAAAGGAAGGTTTATTATGACAGACTTGGAAAAATCTAAAATCATTGCGGCTTGCGAAGCGGCGGCTATTCCTGATGAAGAAATAGACCTCTCTGAAATTCCCGAAATCACAGACTTTTCGGGATTCAGACCTTTGACGCAACATTCTGAATATTTCAAGCCCGTAAAAGAGCAGATTTCGATACGCTTCAACAAAGTGCTGCTCGCCCATTTAAGAGAAAAGGGGCGCGGCTGGCAATCGGAAGTGAACGATTTTTTGATGAACGCCTATTTGCAGGGGCAAATCTAAGGGAATCTTGAAAAACGCCCTGCAATGAAAAATCACATCGCAAGGCAGCCCCCGCGAAAAATGGCGGAAAGCTGCCCCATTGTGAGTGAAGGGAAAGCGAACGCTACTCGCTGGCTTCTGTCAATTCAACATTGTCGAATGTGATTCCTGAGTCGGTAATCAGCACGGTGTGAGTTCGGCTGGCAACTCCGTCTTTATACCACTGCATTTTGTAGGTAAGTGTTTTTGCGGTATTGTCAGCGGTAACTTCGGGAATAGTGTATGTGTAAGCATTTCCGCCATAAGTGCAGTTTGAATCATCTATAATCTTGATTGATACAGTATAATTGTTGCCAACAGTCGCACTGTATGTCTTTCTGAACAGACTGCTGAACACATGCGTCATGGCATATTCCGTGCCAGCTTGGCTGGCGTGCTGTGCATTAGTGAAGGAAAGCGAAATCCCGCTATCGGTTACCTTCACGGTGTAGACAGTTCCCGCCTCTTCCGCAAAAGTATCGTCTGTGTAGGCTGTCAGGCTATATTCGGTGTCAGATGTTTTTTCGGCAATGTAGTATTTTTGTGTAACGCTCGTATTGTACGCATTGGAGTGAATCCACGCATACTGAGTTTCATCAAGAACGGCAAATCCTACGCCGTTTGTAGAATCAAAGAATGCCTTTCCTACGAGAGATGAAGGAAGTGCCGCACTCCACTTCGCCGTGAGAGTTACGTCTTTCGTCACTTTGTAGGTGTCTGCGACGGCTTTTGTAGTGCCATCGTACCAGCCGAGGAACACATAGCCGTCAGCCGTAATTGAAGAGAGCTGCGATTCGGTCAAAGCCGTGCCTTCCTCCACGCTGATTGCCGCAGGAGCAGTTCCGTGGTCACTTGTGTATGTCACGGTGTATTTTGTAGGGTCATCATCATCGTCAGAACACGCGACGAAACCAAATCCCATGACGGCAATCGCCATCATCGAAAGAAAAAGTTTTTTGAGCATAAACGCTTCCTTTTGGGGAGAAGTTTTCTCCCCTCGTTTTATTTTGGAAAACCGTACGGTCTTCCAATCATAAAGCGGATAAAAGCCGCATTATAACCGTTTTCTTTTCTTGCAGATGATGGCGAGGTTCAGCTCAGAGCAGACTACTGCTTGGTGTATTCTGAATATGTTGTACCATGACCATAATATATGATGGTCTTGTCACTTGACAAATATCCAGTAGAAGACCCTGCAGCTCCTGTAGAAGTCGTCGTATAAGTGAATGTCACCGTGTAAACAGTTTTCGATTCACTATTGATTGTTACATCAGAAGTTGAATCTGAGACCGTGTACTTGCAGTCGCTCATGTATGAACCGTGACTTCCGTTTGCTGTTGTCAGGCTCCATGTTCCAGACTTGTAAACATCTGTGCCAGTAAGTTCAAAATATGCGCCACTAGTGCCGACATACTTCACAGTAACTTCATCATCATCATCATCATCGTCAGAACACGCGACGAAACCAAATCCCATGACGGCGAGTGCCATCATCGCAAGAAATAATTTTTTAAGCATAAACGCTTCCTTTTGGGGAGGCATATAAAATACCCCCCCGTGTATAGTAGACAAAACCATACGGTTCGTCATCATAAGCGGGGTTAAAGTCCGCATTATAACCTTATGACATCAGTTTGTTGAAGTGAACACCTCCGTTATCGACATGGGCATTGCGCCCGGCTTGTAGACGAACACAAATATGAGAACACCGCCCTCAAGTTTTCCCTTGAATGACTCGCAGGCGTAGGTTGTGCCGCTCACATCGATTTCAAAATCAGTGCGCGAAAGATAGTAGATTTCGCCGTCTTTCGTCACGCTTAATTCCGTGATGTCGAATGCGGATGAGCCCATTCCCGCCGATGTCGCGGGATTCGTCACGGTCACGGTGTTGCCCTCGGTTTTCGTTACGGTCGTCTGAACCGTGTCGCTGTTTCCATAGTTGCTTCCGCTCACGATGACCGCCATTGTGCCGGAGTACGACTCACCTCCGCCCCATTCCGCGCTTTCTCCCGAAACGGTGATTGCAGGAATCGTGGCGGTTTGTGATTCAGAATCCGTGCCTGAATAAGTCCTTTTTGCAGCGCTCGTCCGGTTCATCTCAATCGGCTTTCCAGCCATCGCGCTTCCCGCGCCCTCGCTCGTGTCGCCGCTCACCATAATCGAAATGTTTGTCGCGCTGTTGATTCCGAGCCTTACTGTCATGCTGGAGTTTGTCTTTGCGTTGAAGTCGCTTTCCGTGCCGTACCAAGAGAGCGTGTAGACATTCGTGCTGTTTTTTTCCGCCGTGTAGAAGAACGGACTTGCCGACATTCCGCTTGAACTCATGTTCCACTCAAGGTGCTTTTCGTCGAAAATCACAAGTTCCGGAGTAAGTGGCGTTCCGCTCGATGCCGTAAAACTCGCGCCGAATGTGTAGCCGTACAAATCGGAAAGCGAATATTCCGTCACATCGCCGTCCTCGTCGTCGGAACACGCGATGAGGGCAAAAAGCGAAAGAGCAATCAGCAATGCAAAAATCTTTTTCATAATCACTCCTGTGTATGGTGGTTTCGACAGGCTCAACCACCACATTGTCATTTCGACACGCTCAATGACCGCGTTGTTTTTCATTATAGTTTTATCCTCGCGCCCACGCTCACGGTCGTGCCGTCCTTCAAGCCGAAATATTCTTCTTGATTCTGACCGTCCGTGCCGTCCTTGAAATTCTTGTTGTTCAAAAGGTTGTCGCCCCGAATGTAGGCTTCGATTTTTTCTTCCCAGAATGTCTTTGAGAGCGTCGCGCCGAGCATAAGGTAGTCGGGCGTGTAGTCGCTTTTGCCTACTGTGACGAGCTGCTTTGAGTTCCATTCGGCATTCACGCTGAGTTTTGCCTCAATTTTTGGAATCATGTAGCCCGCGCTCGCCGTGATTCTGTGCGTCACGCGCAGAGCCAAATCCTCCCACTTCCCGCTCTCTTCGTCGTAGGCTTTTGCGGCGGTGTAGGCGTAGCCCGCCTTTGCGTCAAACCTGTCGTATTTGTAACTCGCCCCGATGTCGCCGCCGTAGGTAATCGCCTTGTCCACATTCTCGTAGGTGCGTTTCTGGGGACTTGTGGTCGAATCTGTGACCACGCTCGTAATCATGTCCTTGATGAAGTTGAAGTAGCCGCCCGCAGTAACGTTGACCCGCTCGCCGATTTTCTGCTCCGCCGACAAATTGAAACTCTGCGACTTCTCGCTTTCGAGGTTCGGGTTTCCGTAGAGGATGAAATTTCCCTCGCCGCTCGCATAGTTATGGTAGAAAATCCAGTATTTTTGCTTGAGGCTCGCCGTCTTGTAGCCCATTCCGTAGGCGAATCGAATCGTCGTTTCGTCGGTCGGGGTGAATTTTAGGCTCAGTTTTGGGGTCGCCATGAACTGAGCGGTGGTCCCCTCCATCTTTGGCGCAAAGTCAAGGCGAAGCCCCGGCACAACGTCAAGTTTTTCGTCAAAAAGTGTAATCGTGTCCTGCGCGAACGCCGAAAGCAAAAGCGACTTTTTCCGTCCGTCAAACGAATCGCCCTTTATCGTCTCAAGGTTCGCGTTCACGCCAAAAAGAATCTTGTTGAAGTCGTTGAAATCATAAGACGAGCGGATTTCGCTCTCCCAGTCCAAAAACTGCGAGTCTGTGTCGGTGACGCTTGAATCAGAGCCAGCCTGAACATCATAGGTCGTGTCAAGGAAATATGACTTTAGGCTCGAAAATCCCGAAAACAAGAGGTTGTCGCCCGCCGCATACTCGCCTGAAACGCCGCCTTCCGCCCGCTGTGTGGCATAAGCCATCGTCGCGCCCGTGTTGAAGCCCGTCGCCGTGAAGTTCGATTTTTGCAGGGAGTCGGCAAAAAGAGCGTACGCGCCCACTTTTCCCCAGTCGTCAGTCCAGTCAAGGCTTCCCCGCGCATAGCCGAGCCGTTTTTTGGGCGTTTCGTAATAGTCAAGGTAGCCGCCTGAAAGAGCGTAGTAGGCGGATTTTTCCTTTCCCGGCGTGTAGTCGAAGCTCCCCGTCACGACCGAACTCAAATGCTCTCCTGCCACGCTCGCCGTAGCCGCCGCGTAATTGCGCCAGTTCCCGCTTTTCATGTAGCTGAACTCTTCGTTGAAGTTTGCGTGGAAAGTGACGTCGCCCTCGCTCTCCGCCTTTTTCGTGATGATGTTGATGACCCCGCCCATCGCGTCGCTTCCGTAGAGAGCGGAACTCGCGCCCTGCACCACCTCGATGTGGTCAATCATCTCCACGGGAATCTCAAAAACCGCAGTCGAGCCGCCCAAATCGCCCGTAACGGCAACTCCGTCCACCAAAATCTTTATGTATGAGGAATCGAAGCCCTGCATTGAGATTGAGTCCACGGGATTTCCGCCGCTCGCGCCCTTAACCGTAACGCCAGGAAGGTTCTTGACCGCCTCGGAAAGCGTCTTCGCTCCGCTCTCGTGGATTTCCTCGCTTGAAATGACCTGCACTTTCTCGGCGGCATCTTCAATGTTCTGCTCGATTTTGCCCGCGCTCACCACGATAACGTCCTCATCGTCAGAAACTTCCTGTGAGAACGACGGCGCAAAAGCGAGCATTGAAAAAGAGAAGAATAAAATTTTTTTTGCAGAATAAGATACGCTCATTTCTTTGAATTTGTTAGTCTTATTAAAGAATCGTTAGCAAACGCTATCATTTTCTTGAAAAAATTGCAATAGGATATGAAGAATTTTTTGAAGGGAATTTTAATGCACTCTTCACTTTTCCGTAACGACTCCGCCCTCAATCCTTACGCGGCGGTCACAGAGAGAAGCCATGCAGCGGATGTCGTGGGTGATTGAAATCATCGTGTTCGCCTCTTCGCGGTGGATGCGGTTTAGGATTTCCATCATGTTCAAGAGCGTGCGGTAGTCCTGGCCAACGGTCGGCTCGTCGAGCAAAAGAAGCCGCGGTTTTTGGGAGAGAATCGCGCAGATTGTCACGCGCCGCTTCTGCCCCTCGGAAAGCGAGTGGGGGTGGCGGTCCAAAAGCGGCTCAAGGTCAAATTTTTTTGCAAGTCGGAGCGCGTAAGACGAATCCTTCGCGCCAAAAAGAATCTCCTCGCGCACGGTCGGCATGAAAAGCTGGTAGTTCGGATTTTGGTAGACCACGCCCACGGCTGAGAACCATTTTTTGTCCGCCCGTTTCCCCAAAGTTTCGTCAATGTGCTGAACCACACGCCCGCCGTCAGCCTTTTGAAGCCGCGCGATTATGCTCATAAGCGTGGATTTTCCAGAGCCGTTCTCACCCGAAAGCAAAATCCGCTCGCCCTTCTTCACGCTCAGGTCGATTCCTCGGAGGATTTCCCGCTTCCCGAACGATTTTCTGATTCCCTCGATTTCAAGCGCGTTTTCCGAAAGGGAAAGCCGATTTTCCGCGCGGTCGGTGATGATGTCGGTCTGGCTTTTGAGGAACGAATCCTTGTCGCCGATTTTCTCGACCTTTTTGCCGCTCATCTGCCACACCACATCCACGAACGGAAGCACCACATCAAGGCGATGCTCCACAAGAAGGACGGCTTTTCCCTCTCCCGCGAGTTTTTTGAGCAGACCGAGAAGGATTTTCGCGCCCTCGCCGTCAAGGTTTGCAAGCGGCTCGTCAAAAATCAGAATGTCGCCCTTCATGGCGAGCGTCGAAGCCGTCACGAGCCGCTGCTTTTGACCGCCAGAGAGAGTCCGAGTCTTCCAGTCCTTTTGAAGTAGCATGAGCGAGCAGGAATTTTCGATCTGCCGGCTTATTTCATCAGAAGTGAATCCGAAATTCTCGCAGCCGAACGCGATTTCATCCTCGACAAGCGAGTGGATTATCTGCGACTCGGCATTCTGCAGAACGCTCCCCACTTTGCGCGAAATCTGGCTCATCGATTTTTCTTTTGAATTTTCGCCGTCAATCAGAATCTCGCCGTCAAACTCGCCCTGAACGACGCGCGGAATGATTCCGTTCACGAGCGAAAGCAGCGTTGACTTTCCGCTCCCCGAAAGCCCCGAAAGCAGCGCGACCTCGCCATAATTGAGTTCCATCGAAAGATTCTCAAGAACGCTTTCCCCGCCAAGCGCATAGCGGAACGAACGGCAGTTGATTTGAACGGCTTTTTTCATTTTTTCTCCTTCTGCAAGCCTTATGAAGATATTTTAAGTATTCAAAAAAGCAAAATTGTTTCAATGTCACGATGACATTTTGAGAAAACGGCTCGGCGAGCGAATGTCATTTTAACATTCGCAGAAACCGGCGGAAGCCGCAAAATGTCATTTTGACGCTTGCTCAAAACCGCTCAGGCGTGGTACGGCATTATGACATTCGGGGAAAATCGCAAAAGTGGGGAAATGTCATCATGTATTTTGCGAAAATCAGCGGAAAACAGGGGAAATACAAGATGTATCTCTCGACTTTCCTATCATTCAATAAATAAGGACTCCGACGGCTTCCAGCCTTTTGCGACTTCATCAGCCTTTTCAAGCCACCGCGCAATGCGTTTTTCTGGCGGGCAGCTTTCGCCCCAATATTCTACAAAAAGTGCATCGTCCAGCTCCAGCGCGGCTTTCTTCATATCAGTTTCGAGCAACTTCAATGCACGCTCAATGTACACGCCACCCTCATCGTCGTTCTTTGGATTTGCCACGCTCCCCGCAGAGAACAAATCACGAGCCTGATGGCACAAAACGCCACGATAGGTCAGCAGGTACAGCACCACAGTTATGATGCCATAGACGAATATCTCTTCTCATAAACAGCTTCATAAATCGCGCAAGCCATCATATAACCTAGCAAGGGAGGAACAGCATTCCCCACTTGTGTGAACTGACGAGCCATCGGCCCCGTAAAAATGTAATCATCGGGAAAAGTCTGAAGCCTTGCGCATTCACGGACTGTCATTGTACGCGGAATAAAGGGGTGCAAATGGGAGCGACCGCCTCCGCCCGTGCCTCCTGCGATAATTGTCTTTGACGGGAGCAGTGGATTCACTCTGTCCACACGCCCCAGTTTGTCACGCTTGCCGAATTCCAAAATCATATAGCGCATTATGGACTCCGCCTTGTGATTTCGGGGGACGTTGCTTTCTGCCGTAAGTATGGGACTGCTTAGTACGCTTCCAGCGGGGAGATGATTTTTAATTTTTTTCGGAAAGGTAAATTTTCCTTTTTTGCTCCCCACGATGATTGTTCTCATTCGCTTTTGGGGAACGCCAAAGTCTGCGGCATTCACGACGGTCGGTGTCGCCACGGTGTACCCCGCAGCCTGCAATAGTTCACAAGCGTGGCTCGCCTGCACACCGCCGTCTATCGTCAGAAGCCCATCGACATTTTCAATCAAGAAGGCTTCCGGCATGAAATGAATAATCACATTTATATAGCAAAAAAGAAGGTTCCCGTATTTCTCATGATGGAATCCTGTCCGCTTAAAATTCTCGCCGCTCTTTGAGAATCGCTGATTTGCGGCGATGCTGAACGACTGGCACGGCGGTCCGCCATGAAAAACGCCTTGAAAATTCTTCTGCAATCCTTCTGCCTCAAGGCGGGCGATGACGGAATCAAAGTCCTGCATATTACCCGAAAAGTCAGGCGGTCCCAAGACTTTCTTCGCACCGTTAGCTCGGAGCGTGTTGCAGAACATTTCGTTTATCTCCACATCAAAAATCGTGTCGAATCCCGCATGCTTGAAGCCCAAATCAAGCCCGCCCGCACCCGAAAAGAAACTCACGCATGGAATATGTGGCGCAACTGCTTTTCGCTCATTTATGGGAACAAAATCGGGAAAAGAAAAATCGCTCATTTTTGCCTCATCGGAATAGACGAGGGAATTGTAATCAAAGCCATTATTAGAAAGCACCTCCTCAAACGGAATTTCGTTTTTTATCGACTGTTCCAGCAATTCTTTTTGGTGAGTATAAGAAAGGCGTTCCATTATGCAATCTCCTTTTTTGCGAGTTCATACACATCGCGAGCCATCTTTTTCGATGAAAAATCCGCAATATCCCATTCGGTGAGCTTTATCTTGTAAAAAATATGAATGCTTCTGTGGCAAGTCGGACAGAGCGGTTTTAGGTCGTCAAGGGTCGTCGTCGTTCCGTTGCTGTTCAGCGTGGCGGAAAGTGGCAGGACATGGTGAATCTCCAGAATGTTTGAATCCGTAAGCCACGGATATTTTTCTACAGGATGCAGACCGCACACATCGCAGATTAAGACGGGATTTATTTTAAAGTAACGGTTTCTGAGAAGAGGGCTTCGCTCGATTTTCTGATGCGAATCAAATGCTTTTCGCCCTTCTTTTACAGCAAATTCTGAGATTGCCCTGTCGCGGAGCTTTATATCAAGATTCTGCATTTGTGCATAATTCTTAAGAGAAGCGAGCCGCAAGAATTCCTTGTTAGGTTCTTTCTCGCGCTGCGTTGAGATAAATGGAATCGTGGCACTCAGTACGGTGTCAAAATCGCTTGTGTCTATATAAAGATGCTTGTCAAACCAACGGATATATGAAACCTGCCCCATAAAAACAAGCATTTCCCGAACCTGTCTCTCCTCATCGCCAAGCGGAAGTCGTGAAGTTTTTCTCAGTTTTTTATAATGAGAGAGTTCTTCCAATCCTGTGCAATCATTGCCGATTACATACGAAAACACATCGTCCAAAGAAACTGGATTTTCTCTTCGGACAATGAGGAATTTTAGAATTGCAAGGAACGGAAATACAGGAGAACTCTCAGGTTCATATTCCTCAAAAGCTGGAAATGGATATTGAAAATGCGAGAATACAAAATTCAGATACTCATCAGGCGAAAAAGGATTGCTTCCCGCAAGGTTCTGGCACAGTTCGGTTATGATAAGACGGTTCTCGAATTTTGTGGCGAGCATGGAACATTGGAATACGCGGGAATAATTACGCCAGACTTTATAATGTAAAGGTGAAAACGGAAGTCCCGTGTTCATCTCAAGCGGCCTTCTGAGCAAATCTTCTTTCGTGTCTAGTGCAAGTCCGTCAAGAGATTTCAGCACTCTTGCAATAGCGCAGATATTCTCAAACTGAAAATATGCAAGCCGCCCTTGGTCCCATCTCCATCTCATGCCACACCTCGATTGCATAATTTTTTATCTTGTTGGAAAACCTTCTTCAATGCGTTCGCCATGTGCCAGCCGAGAACTGGCGGAACGGCGTTTCCGATTTGCCGCTCCGTGTCGCGCAAGCCGCAGGGGAAGATGAATGTGTCGGGGAAGGACTGGATGCGAGCGGCCTCTCGCATGGAGATACGGCGCGGAAGCGAGTAATGGAACTGGATGTTTCCGTGGCATTCCGCGCGGATTGTGTAGCCTGGGCGGTCGGCGACCATTTTTCTGTTTCCCTGCTCGCCGCTCACTTGCGCCCGGCTCCAGATGTGCGAAAATTCCTTGTTCTCTTCTGCGCTCTCCAAGTCCTGCAGGGCTTCCTTTGCCGTGACGGGTTTTGCACTGACGGGGGCGGGCGGAACGAAAGCGGGCAGGTCTTTGCGCGTTCCCACGATGAATACGCGCTCCCGAGTCTGCGGAACGCCGTAATCCTCGGCATGGTACAGGTCGCAGCGCACATTGTAACCGAGCGCATTGAAGTCCGCCATGATTTTCTCATAAGATTCGCTGTTGGTCTTTAGAAGAAGGCTTCCCACATTCTCCGCGACGAATGCTTTCGGCTGAACCCGCCTGACCGCTTCGACAATGTAGGTGTAAAGGCTGCTCCGCTTGCCGTTGATGCCGAGCATTTTTCCGTTGATTGAGATGTCCTGGCAGGGGAAGCCCCCGATGATGATATCCGCCTTTTTCGGCATGGATTCAATCTTGTCTGCTATGTCGCCCTCGATGATGTGGTCGCCCAAATTTTTTCGGTAGGTCTTGCAGGCCGCGGGGCTGATTTCGTTCGCCCAGATGATATTGAAGCCTGTCTTTCCGTAATGATTTTCGAGAAAGTCGAAATTCCCCGAAAATCCCAAGTCCATTCCGCCGCACCCCGCAAAAAGCGATATGACGGAGAGTGGTTTCTGCGTGTTTCTAGCCCTTACTGGATAAGGCTCTTCGCTGTCGATAGTCCAGTTCCGCCCGATTTTTTGCGCCGTCTTGAAATAGCCGTTCTCAGCCATTCGGCGCATGGTGTCGCCGCTTTTCCCGAATGATTTTGCATATTCTGAAAGACTTACAAGCATATTTTTCTCCCGATTCGGTTTCTAGGGAGATTATACACGCTATCGTGCATAAGAACAAGCACCTTCCGCCGTTTTCCGCAAAATAAGGATTTCATTTTTGGATTTTTGCTTTCCTTATGATAAGGATTTGTGCTTTTTCCAAAACCTGCTCGCCTTATTTTAAGGAAGTCTGACTTTCTGCTTGGGCGACATTCCTTATTTTAAGGAATCGTGATTTTCGCTTCGGACGGGAATCCTTAAAATAAGCAAGCGCAATCTGAGCAAAAAACGGATTTCCTTATTTTACGGAACGAACGGCAGTTGATTTGAACGGCTTTTTTCATTTTTTCTCCTTCTGCAAGCCTTATGAAGATATTTTAAGTATTCAAAAAAGCAAAATTGTTTCAATGTCACGATGACATTTTGAGAAAACGGCTCGGCGAGCGAATGTCATTTTAACATTCGCAGAAACCGGCGGAAGCCGCAAAATGTCATTTTGACGCTTGCTCAAAACCGCTCAGGCGTGGTACGGCATTATGACATTCGGGGAAAATCGCAAAAGTGGGGAAATGTCATCATGTATTTTGCGAAAATCAATCGAATTCAGCAAAATATATCGTGTGCTTTTCTAAATTCCCTCCGCAACAATCTCGTTCCATTTTTCTTTGTGCGCGAATTTGACGGTTTTGTCAGTTTTCAGGAGTTCCACATAAAAATCGATGAAACGCGCGGGATTTTTGACCATTCGCAGGTAATATTTTATCGAAGAATACACTCCGTTCACGATTACCTGGCAGCCGTGGATTCTCGCGACTTTTTCTATTTCCTCGTTGATTGAATCCCAGTCCGCGCCGTCCATGTTTGCCGTGGTCAGCAGATAATAGCGGTCGGTCGGATGGATTTTGAATTTTTCGTAGGCATGGCGGACAAGCTCATCCGTGATTTTTATCTCATGCTTGACCTCGACTCCCTCAAACGCCGCGCCGTTTTCCCAAATGTCGATGTCGCCGATTCTCCCCGACTGTGAATCAGCAGAATTGTGCGACTCCATAGGAAGCAAGGTCTTTCCCTTGAACCGCTCAAGCTCGTCCATCATGCACTCGTAGGCGGCATAAACCGCGAGGACTGGAAGCCTTGAAGCCCCCGCGCATGAATATTTTGCACTAAAGTGCCTCTCCAGAACCTGCACGATTTTGTTTATCGAAAGGCTGTGGGCTTGGCAAGGTCGATTGAGGCGGAATCACGCTTTTTGATGAGTTCCGAAATGAAATATGTTAGAACGGTCTTTGAATCTCCGCCCCTCATCTGAACGAAATCGATTATGTTCAAAAACGCGTCTTTGATTTCTTGCGGTCTGATTTTACCTGTGTAATTGAAATCGTAGGGAACCGCCTGTTCAAGCGAGCGCGTAAGCCAGCCTGATTCAGCCATTGCGGGGAAGGAATGTTCTTTTATCCACGGCGTTATGAAATCCTTGTCGAGCGTTCTTCCCGAAAATCCGCCCTCAATCTGCGCCTGATGCCGCCTTATGTCCTGCTCGGGATTTACGAGTTTGTGAGAAAGCAATGTAGTAAGGACTGCGATAATTCCCTTGTTGTCCTCGGAGCGAAGAACGATAGCCTTTACCTGCTCCTTTAATTCAGACGGAAAATCAAGGGATTCGGTTTCGTTTTTCTGAATCAAATCCAAGGCGGAATCGTAAATTTCATTCAAAAATTCTATGTGCTTATCCATTTTGTTCTCCAAAGAACTGTTCTTTTATCTGCTCTGCAACAGCAGAAATCATCGGAACACAAACGGAATTTCCGAGTTGTTTGTATTGTTCCGCCGTTGAGCTGATTTTTTTGTAAGTTTCGGGAAATCCCATTATTCGCCAGCATTCATTCAGCGTAAGTTTTCGTACCCTGCCATCTTCAAGCAGAATAAAGTATCTTCCTGACGGCTCTTGCGACGGCAATGTGGGGTGAACGCCCTGAACGGAATAAATTCGATTCGGCTGCTTGTGAACGCGCGAAAGATGCTCCGTTCCCGCGCGGACTCCGACTTTTCGGATAGATTTGTTTCTGTAGCCTGAAAAAATCAAGCCCGAAACCTGTTTTTTGGGATTTTCGATGAGCGTGTATGAGTCTTTGGGCAGAAATTCAAAGTTCTCATCATCTGCATTGTCAAGAAAATCCGCGAGCCTCGTCTTTTTTTCTGTTTTGACCTTTGAAAAATCAAATTTCTTCCCGTCCTTGCTTCCGATTATGAGGATTCGCTCCCTGTTTTGCGGAACGCCGAAATCGGTTGCGTTCAGAACTTTTGAATTGACCGTGTAGCCGAGTTCCTCAAGGTTTGAGATGATTGTTTTTAAAGTGTTTCCGTGGTCGTGATGAACAAGGTGCTTCACATTCTCAAGCATTACGACTGGAGGATTCTTCTCTTTTATGATTCGGCAAATCTCAAAAAACATCGTGCCGCGAGTGTCGGCGAAGCCTTTTTGCCTCCCCGAAATGCTGAACGGCTGGCACGGAAACCCCGCGCAAAGAATCTGGTGGTCGGGAACGGATTTTTCATCAATTGATTTTATGTCGCCTTTGGGCAGCTCCCCAAAATTCTCAAAATAAGTTTTCTGACAGTCTTCGTTTATGTCGCACGAGAAACTACAATCAAATCCAGCGTTTTCCATTCCGAGCCTGATTCCGCCTACGCCGCAAAAAAGGTCAATGAATTTCAGTGAATTTTCCATCATAGCAAGGTCAGTATAGC
>ERZ842401.1257-NODE-1257-length-36839-cov-22.558504_pt1 | contig 36839 bp, 21 predicted proteins | sample MGYA00521270_ERZ842401 | MGnify/ENA primary metagenome ERZ842401 (study PRJEB31892, sample SAMEA3878208) | bioreactor metagenome | biome: Moose rumen | place: Sweden | collected 2011-10 | study: EMG produced TPA metagenomics assembly of the PRJEB12797 data set...
TTTGAATTCTTTAAATAGTATACGTTTTTTACGTCTTTAAAATGCGTTTGCCCTGGCTTGTATGATATGTATGGAAATGTTTGGGAATGGATATTGGATTCAGATAAATCTATGAGAGAATTCGAAGCTAAGTGCGTTGGTGGCTCATGGGGAACTGATACCGACTATAAAAGTCCTGATATCAGAGTAGTCTCTAAGCTGTCTTCTAAATTAATTACTGATGCTTATCGTGGCAGGTTTGAGAGTATTGGTTTTCGCATTGTTCGCACAGTGAGCGAGTGAGCGGGCTGGAGCGGTGGAAAGTCAGCGCATCATAGGCGGTAATCCGCGCACAGTGGTGTAGTGCGTTGAACCTTTTTGGGTGTGCATAAATTTAAGCAAAATAAGAGTGTTCATTAAGAATGCCCTTGTAGAAATATAAAGAGGTTTTTATGAAAGCTGTATATGTAGAAGAAGTCGAGAAAACGCTAAAGTATTTCGTTTTCGGTCTAAAACAAAATGAGAATGAATATGAAGAATATCATTTTGAACAAGTTACAACCATTGCAGAAAGAGCGTTCTGCTCCTCGTGGAATGTAAAAAGAGTTTTCTTTGATGAAAAACTGTCAACAATAAGAAGAGAAGCGTTCAAGGATTGCAAAGAACTCGAAGTTTTCTGCTGCGGAAGCGAGGGTGATTTCAATCTTCTGAAAGGAATAAAACCTAATGAGGTTTCTTCTGAAAATGGATTTGATGTTCAAACATCAGCTTTTGCAGATTGCGAAAACCTGCATACGGTCATTTTCCCAAAATGCAGTACATTGAAAATCGAGAAAAACGCATTTTCCGGATGTGGCTCATTGAGGACGGTTGTTTGCCTTTCAGACAGCATCGACTTCACAGAAAATCCGTTTGAAGATTGTCCGAAAGAATTGGTATTCGTTTGCTCTAAAAACTCTGCCGCAGAACGATTCGCCCGCGAAAATGGATATAGGTACATCAATGGCTAAGGAAAGCGATTTTGAAAAAGCACTCAGGCTAAAAGGTTACGGTTCATATAAGAACCTATCGGTTTCTGAGTATAAAAACATTGAAAAGGTCACAAAAGTCGATAAAAACCTAAAAGTGAAGCCGACAATAATCACTTGTCTTAAAGATTATATCGACTTTGTCGGAACTCTCGAATCGAACTACGAGAATCCTGTGTTTTATCGCGGACAAGGCAATGCTAATTATCCGATTAATCCAAATTCCCTCAGAATAAATCCAGAAAATGAGCAACGGATGATTGAGTCATTTGAACGGCGTTTTTCAACAGAAGTGAACGCTTGTGAGAATGACATGGCTAGGCTTGTTCTTTTGCAACATTTCGGTGTAGGAACTCGTGCTCTGGATGTTTCTGAAAATCCTTTGGCGGCTTTGTATTTCGCATGTTCTCCCATGAAGAAATTTAACAAAAACAGAGAGAAGGAAAGTTCTGACTGGGGAGAAATCACATTATTCAAAACTCCAAAAAAGAATGATGAAAAAAAGCCCGAAGAACTTAAACCAATTCACAGCACAACTGTAAGCATTCTTGCAAGTACAGCTTTTATGGAAAAAGAGTTCAGTTTGTGGAAACTGGGAATGGAATGGAAAAAAGACAACAACTACATGCGTGAAGAAAAATACATTCCACTTATAGATATTGTTCGCCGTTCGGTTATTGTTCGTGTTCCGCAGAATAATCCGAGGATTAAAAATCAGCAGGGAGCTTTTATTATCGTCAATGCGAATGAAGTAAAAGCAATCGCTCAGAAAGAAAATAACGCTGATGAACTTACAAAGTATATTTTTGAAAATGATTCATTTTCCTTTGATGAACTTTTAAATGAATCAAAATGGAAAAGACATTTTTCTGAGGGAAACACTTGGGAATTAGAGTTTAGAAAAATTCGGCCATATTCCGGAGAAAACAAATTTAAGGAATTTGATACAGATCCATTCGATTTACACAGACTTTTTTACAAAGACGAAGATGGAATTCAACAAGTCGTTTTAATTCCACCGGAAACGAAAAAGGGCATTGTCAAAGAGTTGGCAAAATTTAATATCACAGAAGATTTTATTTACCCCGATATGGACAACGTCGCCAATGAAATCAATGAACAAATCAATGTCTAATCTACGATGTGCCTTTTTGCATTTAAATAAAATTTTTTCAGAAGCTGGAGAGTAAAAATGAAAAAACTCATTAGTGGTTTTCGTCTTGTTCGCCGTAAGTGAGCAAGACGTAGCAGAGGAAAGTGACTTACAGAAAGTGAGTCACTTTCTAATTTACAAAAAAATATTGTGATAATTTTTTAGGAGTCGTAATTATGAAAGAAATAAAAGCGTCAATCAGCTGTTCTCAAAATTCAGATAATTCCAATGCTGATATTTCATTGACAAGTCATGAAGGTTGTTCCGATTTGTCTGTAGGTGCTACCGTGAAATCTGAAAATGAAAGTGGAGGAGAGAAAAAGAAAACTCCAGAGGAGGAAGCAGGAGGAAATACTGATGTGCCAAATATTAAGTTTTCTCCAGTTTTGCCCTTTGTAGTTGTGGCTTTCTTCTCTCTTTTAGTTGGTGTTGGAGCTTATTTGATTATGAAACCTATTCCTGATGTTGAGCCTAATGAAACTTATATTTCTTGTATTGCAAAAGTAGCTATTTGCTTTGCTTCTACAATAGCTGCATTTTTACTTTCGGTAAAAGCTACAGCATCGTTTTTTAAGTTGGAACTTCTAAAGGGCATAATAAATTTGTCTACAAGCCACGAGTTAAAAAAACTGTACTGTAACACATTGGTGGAGATTTGACGATGTGTACGGTGGATAAAATAAGCATAATTCAAACTCTTTTATCTCTTGCTGCCTGCATACTCGCTTGGGTGATTCCCAAGAGAATCATGTGGGAGCAGACGTATTCGTCTCTTGGCTCCGAGTACCGCTCGTATGATTTTGCGATTGCCGTTCAGGACATTGTGGAATTTTTCACAATCACATGCCAGTCCGACATCGAGAAAGTTCCACACGAGTATAAAAAGCGTTTCTTCTTCGATATGTACGGATTGAATTTGGACGACTATTCAGATTTTGAAGATGAAGATGTTTTGCAAATGCTCAGGTCGAATAAAAAACTGAAAATAAATCAGAATGATGCGATGAAAGTCCTTCATTACCACAAACGGCTTCTGACCCAGTATTTCCACGATTTGTGCTCGTGCGCGAAATCTCCGTTCATTGGAAAACGGCGGGTGAAAAGGGACTACACAAAAAGCGAAGCGAAAATCATGAAAATCCTCTTTTTGATGAACAAGGCGGTCGATGAAAGCCCCATCCTCTACAAGGACATCTCTTCTGATTTCAGAATGCCGAGCGAAAAACGCGCGAACGGCATGAACAAAGATTTTGTGTACCTGTATGCGCTCTTGAGCAAAAGCGGTCGTTTCATGGACATATAGAAAAATTCAAAACAGGAGTTCGCAAAATGAAACCCAAAATCTCCCTCTCAATCTCTCTTCTCCTTCTCTCGTCGCTCTCCCTCCTCTCCGCCAAGCCCAAAGAACCCGCATGGCTCTCCGACTACCGCGCGGTCTACCCCGATGCCGCCTACATCGCGCAGAAAGCGACTGCGGACAAGGCGGAGCGGGCGCGCACCGAGGCCGTCGCGCAGATTGCCCGGTACTTCAAGACGAGCGTGAGCGCGAACCTCAAGACCAGCATGAAGTCGGTTTCAAGCGGGGAATCTGTCTCGGAGGAGACGACGGTCGAAAACGACGTCTCCCTCTCAAGCGACGTGAGCCTCTTTGCGGTGGAGACGACAGAGCCGTACTACATCAAGAAAGAGAAGAAGTGGCACTGCGTTGCGTTCATCGAGCGGGCTAAGGCGTGGGAGCAGTACCAGCCGACAGTGGAGGGCGCGAAGACGGAATTCTATTCGATGAAGAAGAACGCGGACGAGGAAAGCGACCCTTTTGAGAAATGCGCTCTGCTCTCGAAGGCGTGGGAAAGCGGAAAAGTCCTCCTTGAAAAGCTGGAGTACGCCCGGATATTGGACGCGAAAAAGGAATCCGCCTATGAAGTCGACCGCAAGACCGCGAGCGGAATACCGGGTGAGATTGCGAAGGAGAAGGAGAAATGCACGGTCTACATTTCCGTCCTAGGCGACTACGGCTCGAACGTCTCCTCGGCATTGGCGAAAACCCTCTCAAGAAACGGCCTCAAAATCGCAAAGAACGAATCGGAAGCCGCGTACATCGCAAGCGCGGCAATCGAAGACAACGCGGTCGGAAGCGAGCCTGTCTCGATTTATCCGAGCATGGAATTCAAAATCGAGAGCAAGGCCGGAAAGACAGTCTGCTCGTCAGAGGTGAAAATGGAGTCGAAGACCGTTTCCTACACGCTCGATAACGCACGTAAAAAGGCGTACCCGATTTTGGCGGACGAACTCGACAAGGCGGTTTCGGAAGAATTGAACAAAAAATTCAAATAAACAAGATTCATTTTCAGGAGGAAAGAAAAATGAAAAAGACAACAAGACTGGTCGCCGTGTCGGCGGCTATTTTGACGGCGGTGTCGTTCGCCTCGTGCGGCTCCTCAAAGGTGGAGGACAAGAGAAACGACGTTCCGGAAGCTGCCGCGAGCGAAATCGACAAGGTGGTGGTCGTGGACTGGACGGACCGTGCGCTCGGCGAGGTCTCGGCTCCGACATGGCTCAAGAACATGAGGCGGGGAAATTCCGACACGTTCAAGCAAAGCTGGGGTGTCGACGCGAACCGTGTCGTGAAGGTCAGCATGGCTACCGGAAAGACCGAGGCAACGGCACAGGCGCTTTCCAGGGCGGGCTTCGCCTACACGCAGGCGGCCGAGCTGAACCAGAAGGTCATCGGCCGCGTGGGACAGGGCTTGAACGACATCGGGCAGCTTGAGGCCTTGTACCTCGCCGCAAGCGAGACGAAGGCCGACATGACCGGCTTGCGAGAGGAGACAGGCTTCTTCCAGAAAGTCCGCACCACGAACGCCGACACTGGGGCGAAATCGGAGCAGTTCGTCTACTACACGGTCTATTCGATGAGCAAGGAGACGTGGGACGCCCTCTGCAAGAAATATCTCATTGACATGATGGGCGGAGCGGATTTGACGACCGAGACGCAGAAGAAAATCGGAGCGTTGTTCAGCGAGATGAAGGAGGACGCGGACAAGAAGGACGCGCAGAAGCAGGCCGACGAGGAGATGGCGTACAAAGCCCAAATCGCCCGCCTCGAAGCCGAGCGCGCCAAGTCGAACGCCGCCGCAGCAGCATCCAACGCCGAAACTGCAAAGGCCGGACTGAAGGCGAAGGTGATGGACGCCCAGGAAGCCCAGACCAAGAAAGCCGCCGAAGAAGCTGAGGAACTCGCGAGCTATTTGATGTGAATGCTGCCAATGTCTTGATGTGCTTTAGGCATTTGCAGATTTGATGCAGCGTCCGAAAAGAATCGCCATCTTCGCAATTCCGTCTTTTTATAAATTCAGCACAGAAACAGAAGGGCACCGGCCCATGCAAGAACATTTTTGCGTGGGTGCGGTGCCTTTTTTAGGTTAAGGAGTAGCAGAGCGGTAGGAGCAAATGTTTAGCGTTTTTCATATAAATAGGTCGAATGTCGAGTTTTCACAGTGCAGTTGCCGAAACGGGCTAGGGCTCATAAGGCTCTCTGCAAGCTTCTCCACTCTTTTATGTTCCTTTCTTCGCTTGAAAAATTCACCGCGACTTCTACAATCTTCTTTCCGCTTGCCATGTACGGCTCAGCGTACTTTTTTTCCTTGATTTGCCTGAACGCTTCTTCTACGCTTGAGTCGCGCTTGAACTCGAAGATGTAGACCTTGTCGTCGGTCTCAAGCACGCAGTCGGCCCTTCCGAGCGCGCTGTGCTCCTCCACGCGCGACCACTTGCCGAGCAGCGTGAAGACGATGTAGATGACGTTCTGGAAATTCTGCTCGATGACTGCATTCTTGTTCTTCTCGTTTATGGAAGTGTATGGCAGGCTCGCGAAAAGGGAAGAGAACCGTTGCATGACGCTGTCGATGTTCCCTTCCTTTATGTCTCGTCCAAAATGGCCGATGTCGAGCCAGCGCGGCTCGTTTTCCTTGTGGAAGATGTAGGGGGCTAGGCTTTTGAGGAATGAGATTTTCACCTCGTCGTTGGGGTATTTGAGCGTATAGATGTCGAATTCTCTGTCGTAGTTCTTTATCGTGAGGTAGCCTGTCTGGTAGAAGAGGGGAATTGGGTCGGGATTGTCGTCGCGATAGTCCTTCAAAGAAAGAAAATCGGCCGTGACACCGTTGGAGAAGTCCCTGTAGTCCATTCCGCTTGAACGCAATTTTTTTATGAGAAATGACGGGGTGCCGGTCTCGAACCAATATGAGTTGAATTCTCTTGAAGCGAAAGTGTTCAAAATGCTGAATGGATTGTAGATTCCCTTTGAGTCTTTTGAAAAATGGTAGCCGTCGTACATCTTCTCAAGTTTTTTCAGGCACTCGTCTTTTGAAAGAGAGTTTTCGCTTGCCAAATCTGCAATTTCAGGCTCGAATGTCGAAACCATCTCGTCAAAAGTGATTCCGCAAATCTCCGAATACCGCCTGTCCATGCTGATGTCCTGCAGTTGGTTCAAGTCGCTGAAAATCGAGACCTTGCTGAATTTCGTCACCCCCGTGATGAAGACGAACTTCAAGTATTCGTCGCAGGCTTTTAGATTGCCGAAAAATCCCTTGAACAGAGCTCGGTTCGCCTCCTTTTGCGCTCCGTCGTTTTCCAGAAGCGGTTTGTCGTACTCGTCGACCAAAACGACGACTTTTCTGCCGGTTTTTTCAAATGCTGAACGAATCACGGCACCGAATCGGAGATCGACATCGGCGGATGAGGTGTCCTTTCCGTACTTCCGCTCGAACCTTTCAAGATGTTCGTTCAGGACTTTCTTGAGGGCGTCCTTTTCCGCATAGTTTTTTCCGTTGAAGTCGAAATGGAAAACCGGATATTGGAGCCACTCATCTTCGACCGTAGAAATGTGCAATCCTCCAAAAAGTTCTTTCTTGCCTTCAAAGTAGCTTTTCAAAGAGGAAAGAAAAAGTGATTTTCCAAAACGGCGAGGGCGGCTCAAGAAATATATGCTTCCGCTGTTTTCCTGAAGTTCCGCTATGAACTTAGTCTTGTCCACATAAATGAAATTCTCTTCACGAAGTTTTTGAAACGACTGTATGCCAATCGGCAGCTTCCGCGTCTGCTCTCTTGATTCCATTTTCTCCATAAAAAAGCGCGCTCCTTGAAAGTCTATTATACCATCCTTTCAAGAAGCGCGCTAAAAGCCCCCTGCAGCCAATGCGCGAGAATTGCCCAGCAATTCTCGGCGACGTTGCCGCCAACCAGCAAAGACTAGGACACAAAAAGACCTTGGCAGCGTTAGTTATTTTTGTTGAAGATTACCTCTTTGAATTCGCCTGTCGCGATGTCGATGAAGCGGACGAAGAGGGAGACCTTGTTGTCGGCGTTCAGCGAATTCCAGATGTTTCCGGCGAATTCGTCGATGCTTCCCTTCACTTCAACAAGCTCAGGCTCGCCCTCGAACGACGGGAGCGGGTTGCCGTTGCCCATGTATGTGTGGATGAAATGGCCCTTTCCGTTCTGCGGATTGTCGAACGTGAAAGTGTTCCTGATTGTGTTGTCGGGATTTCCGTTGTCGCTCTTCAAAATGGAAATGGCGTAGTCGAACTTCCCGGAATCGACGTTCAAAAGCGAAGAGATTCTCGGCGTGTAGTTCGGCGCGTCGTGCTCGTATTTCCTCTCGCGGAGGCTCTGCTCGAACGTCAAGCCCTTCTTCAAGCCCTCGAAAATCGTGTCGGTCTGGTCTCCGTTCGTCACGATTGTCTGGTTTCCAAGTTGCCTCACCGCCGCGTAGATGATGAGGCTGGGGTCTCCGGCGATTAGCTTCTCGTCGAAAGCCTTCGTCCTCACGACTTCCGTTCCGTTCTCCTCTTCCTTCACGAAAATCCTGTTGCGGCTGCCCGCGCTCCTTCCCATCGTCCAGTACGCCACGACCGCGCTCTTTCCGTCCTCCGACTTTCCGACCACGATTCCGCGTCCGGGGTATTCGTTCTCCGTGAGAAGTTTTGTGAGTGTCTTTATTTCCATTTTTGGCTCCTTGAAAATGTCCGCGTCTTTTTCATCCGCGTTTTTTTGTTTCTATGAACTAAAATTTATCGGAAATGCACGTCTTGAAAAAGCGTTTCTGTAGATTTTCCCATTCCCGAAAATATTTTTTGACTTGATTATTCCTATCATCGATAATGGAAAGTGAAGAATCTGTAAAATTTTAGGTCAAAAATCGAGTTTTCACAATTCAATGGCTGAAACGAGCGGAAGCGGGGTTCCATAGCCGAATGCAATCAGCCACCGCAAAGCGGTACTGCCGCATTCGGCTATGGGTTCCCGCTGGGAGCTTGTTTCAGCAACTGCGATACGCATCAACTCGATATTCGACCTTTCAGTTGTTTTTGTAAAGAAGGAGGCGTGTCATGAGAAAGAACATCGGCAGCGTGAAAATCAAAAAAGTGAAATTCAAGAAAGAGGAGAAAATCACCAAGCGGCTCGCGTTCAAGCTTGAGATGGCCGTCTTCGTTCTTTTGGTCGTGTTCTTCGGCGCTCTCGTCCTCGTCCTCGACCTTTCAATCAGGAGGGACAACGTAAAATCGTATTCGGAACTCAGCTCCTCGATTGTGGAGGGGCGCGCTTCGTCGCTCACTTACTGGCTTTCCGGCTATTTCAAGGACCTGCGCGTCTTCACGAAGAATTCGGTCTTCCTCGACGGCGACATGGATTCGATAGTCGGCTTCATGAAGGAGAACAAGCGGCTTGTGGGCGAGGATTTCGACTATGTGGGAATCGCCGACATGTCGGGGAAATTCGTCACGACCGACGGCCAGGAGATGAACGTCATGGGAAGCGAATTCTTCTCCGCCATAAGCAACAAGGGACTCGGCTCGTACATCTCGAATCCCGTGAAAGGCAAGAACGGCGACTACATTTTCTATGCGGCCGTTCCCGCGGTGAACAGGAACGGAAACATGTTCGGAGTCTTCGCGGGCGCGATTCCCGTCAGAATCATCAAGCACGAGGTGGAGAGCTTCGTTCCCAACGAAGGCGCATTCGCCTATGTAATCGACTCGACCGGAAAAGTCATATCGCAGCCCAACATCGACATGGACACCTCCGTCATGTATACGGAGGAAAGCGTCCAAAAACGCTACAGGGGGTTGAACGAGACGACGCAGGAGATGCTCAAGGGGAACAGCGGCAGCGGCAAAATCACCGATTTGGAGACCGACGAGACATCCTATGTGTTCTACTCGCCCATAAAGGAAAGCCGCTGGGCGTTGGCGCTCTCGATTCCTGAAAAATCCGTCCTTGAATCCGCGAAGAGAAACAGCTGGAACATCGCCGGATGCAGCTTCGTGATAGCGATTCTACTTTTGATATTCATCGCGATTTATCTGAACATCCTCCTCCGCCCCCTCCAGCTCCTCAAAAATTCGATATTCGAAATTGCTTCCGGGGACGCCGATTTGACGCAGAGGCTCAACATCAAATCCGAGGACGAAATCGGAGGCGTGGTGAAGGGCTTCAACGTGTTCGTGGAGAACTTGAGGAGAATCATCAGCGAGGTGAAGGAGTCGAAGGACATCCTGCACGAGGTCGACGGAAATTTGCAGCAGACGACTCTCGCCACCGCCGATTCAATCTCGAAAATCTCCTCGAACATCGACATGGTGGTTTCACAGATTGAGAGCCAGGGGGAGAGCGTCGACGGAACAGCGGCCGCCGTGACCCAAATCGCCAAGAACATCGAGAACCTGAACGCCCTCATCGAAGACCAGGTTTCGGCCGTCAGCGAGGCGAGCAGCGCGATTGAGCAGATGCTCTCGAACATTTCGTCGGTCTCCAAGAGCACGGAGAAGATGGCGGACGCTTTCTCGAGCCTTGAGAAATTCACCAAGAACGGAATCGAGAAGCAGAATTTGGTGAACGAGCAGATTGCTAAAATCGAAGAGCAGAGCATGATTCTCTTGAACGCCAACAAGACGATTTCCAAAATCGCGAGCGAGACGAACCTGCTTGCGATGAACGCCGCAATCGAGGCCGCGCACGCAGGCTACGCAGGTCACGGATTCACGGTGGTCGCCGAGGAAATCAGGGATTTGTCGGAGAATTCCGCCAAGCAGTCCAAGAAAATCGGAGCGGAGCTTAACAACATCCAGAAGTCGATTGAGATGGTCGTGGAGTCGAGCGAAGAGGCGAAGATGGCGTTCAACGAGGTGGGAAAAAACATCCAGCTCACGGACTCGCTCGTTCAGCAAATCAGGAGCGCGATGGATGAAAGCCAGCAGGGAAGCTTGCAGGTGACTTCCGCCCTCCGTTTGATGAACGAAAGTTCGGTCGAAGTCAAGAATTCATCGGAAGAGATGTCGGAAGGAAACCAGACGATTCTCGGCGAAATCCAGAGACTGCAGGAAGCCACCGCATCAATGAAGGAGAGCATCGGCACGATGGGCACGAGCGTCCACCAAATCGACGCGAACGGAAACACCTTGAGCGCGATTTCAAGCACCATGCAGAAATCGATAAGCCAAATCGGAAGCCAAATCGACTTGTTCAAAGTCTGATTCCGCCCTGCGTTTTCCAGCGCAAAAAAAAACTCGCCGCTTTTTGTGAAGTGATTGTGAAATCCGCTTCATTTTGCCGGCGAGTTTTTTCATGCGATGCGCTTTTTCAGACAGCCTCTTTTTCTTTCACGAAGCCGTAGCGCATTAGCGTCTTGAGGTACACGGTCAGTCTTGGATAGAGCGGCTCGGCTTTCTCTCCGAATCTCTCCTTCACTTTCTCTCCGATTTGCCCGACCGTGTTCTTTCCGTCGATGAGCGGCCAGACGAACGAGCCGAATTCCTCAAGATGGACTTGGGAGAATCGAGGCTTGTTCAAAAGCTTCTGCATGACGAAGTTGAAGAACCCCTTGTTCTCCACGAAAATCGTGACTTTCCCGGATTCGTTCGTCTCCGAGCGGAAGTCGCTGTTCTTTTCGAGCGTCGAATCCAAAAAATTCCTTGAATCCTTACGCTTCATTTTTCTTCGGGAGGGCTGACGATACGATTCCTGCGACGAGAACCGCCAATGCGACGATGCCGCCTACGATTCCCAGAGAATGCGCGGAAAGGTCGATTTTTTCCGCGGCACCGCAGACTGTCAAAATCGCGAGTATGATTCCGACGATTCCCTCGCCCGCGATGAGGCCTGAGCTGAAGAGGACTCCGTTCGAGCTTTCCTTGGTCTCGCTCTTGTTCCTCTTGTCCATGAACCACCTGATGACGCCACCAATCATGATTGGGACTGAAAGCTCAAGCGGAAGATAGATTCCTATGGCGATTGCGAGCGACGGCAGATGGAGAACCTCGAACACGACCGTGCAGGCGATTCCCACGAGGATGAATTCCCACGGAAGGCTTCCTTCCATTACGCCCTCGGTGACGATTTTCATCAACGTGGCCTGTGGAGCCGAAAGCTCCGCCGAGCCGAACCCCCAAGCCTTGTTCAGGAGGACGAGGACTCCGCCGATTGAGAGCGCGGACACCACCGAGCCAATCAACTCTCCAATCTGCTGCTTCTTCGGTGTCGCTCCGAGAAGGTAGCCCGTCTTCAAGTCCTGGCTCATGTCGCCCGCCAGGCAGACGATGATGCAGATGATTCCGCCGACCGTTATCGCGCTCACCATTCCGTTCGTGTCGCTGTTTCCGGTGAGCTTCAAAATCAATGTGGCGAAGAGCAATGTCGCGATTGTCATTCCCGAAGCCGGGTTGTTGCTTGAGCCGACTAGTCCGACCATTCTTGAAGAGACTGTCGCGAAGAAGAAGCCGAACACCGCGATGAGAAGGACTCCGATGATTCCGACCTGGATTGGAGGAAGAATGAGCGTGATGATAAGGATTGCGAGGCTTCCGAAGAGGACGATTCTCGTGTCCAAATCCTTCTCCGTCCTGTTCTCTGTCTTCGCTCCGTTTGAAGAAGACTTGAGTCCCTTCATTGCCGCGGAGAAAGTGCGGAAGATTGTCGGGAGCGACTTCGCCAGGCTGATGATTCCTGCCGCCGCCAACGCTCCGGCACCGATGTACCTGATGAACTTCGACCAGATTGCTCCGGCTCCGCCAGCTTCGTAGAGTTCCTTCACGGAAACGTCAGCCGGGAAGAGCACCGAGTCCCCTCCGAAGATTACGATGAGCGGAATCATGACGAACCATGCGAGGATGCCGCCCGCGAAAAGGAACGACGAAATCCTGAATCCGCAGATGTAGCCGACACCGACCACGGCAGGATAAAGCTCCGTGGCGAAGAGCGTCTTGAATTTCGCGATTGGAATTTCGATTGCGGCAGGAACTAACTTCAAGCCGTCGATGATGAATTTGAGCAGCGCGGAGAATCCCATTCCCAGGAAGATTGTCTTTGCTCCGCTTCCCGACTTCTCGCCCGCCAAAAGGACTTCCGTGCAGGCCTGGGCTTCTGGATAGGGGAGGGTTCCATGCTCTTGCACGATGATTGAATTCCTGAGCGGAATCATGAAGAGGACTCCGAGGATGCCGCCGACAATGGCTATGAGCGAAATCGAAAGGAGGCTCGGCTCGTTTATGAGGCCTTCCTTCGCCCATAAAAAAAGAACCGGCAGCGTGAAAATGCAGCCGGCTGCGAGCGATTCACCAGCGGAGCCTATTGTCTGCACCATGTTGCTTTCGAGGACGGAATTCCGTCTGAGAACTATTCGTGTGATTCCCATCGCGATTACCGCCGCGGGAATTGACGCTGAAATCGTCATTCCAACACGAAGACCTAGATATGCGTTTGCCGCACCGAAGACGATAGCCAGCAGGACACCCGAAACCACCGACGTGACGGTGAATTCCGGCGTGATTTCCTCTGCTGGAACATAAGGTTTGAAATTGTTTTGCATTTGTAAATATTACCAAACAGAGGGGCATTTGACCAACTGTCAGACTCGACATATTTCTGTATAATTCGAGACATGACAACTGAACTTTCTATTACTGTCGGACCGAAATCCGAGCAGAACTTGGATTTTCTGCGGGAGAAAATCCGGCAAGTCTTTTCATCAAAGAATCTTGTTGATTTTGAATTGAACAACATACATTTTGAAAAATATTCAGGCGTTTTGAACAAGAACGACGCCATCGCCGTCTGCGAGAAAAAATCAATAGACGCGAGGCACGGAAACGTCAAAGTGCTCCTCCGCTACAAAATCTACGTCGGCGAGAAACCAAACGGGGACGGTGAGACGCTGCCCGTGTGGAAAAAAGCCGACGGCAAAAAAAGCGTCGTCATAATCGGGTCCGGGCCGGCAGGGCTTTACGCCGCGTTCAGGCTTTTGGAGGACGGAATCAAGCCGATTGTCATCGAGCGTGGTGCCGACACTGCCGCGCGCTCCGCCGACATCGAGCGAATCCGTGTGGAGGGGAAGCTCGATTCAAATTCCAACTACTGCTTCGGAGAGGGAGGCGCGGGGACTTTCTCAGACGGAAAACTCTACACAAGAAGCAACAAGAGGGGCGACATCGGAAAAATCTACAGGATTTTCGTGGAATTCGGCGCGCCTGAGAAGATTCTCACCGACGCTCATCCACACATCGGAACCGACAAACTTCCTTCCATTATATCGGGCATGAGGAAGAGGATAATCGAACTCGGTGGCGAGTTCCACTTCGACACGCTCTGCACTGATTTGATAGTCGAGGACGGAACTGCGAAGGGCGTGAGGACGAGGAACGTGAGGACGGGCGAGGAAGGGGAATTTTTCGGAAACGCCGTGATTCTCGCGACCGGGCATTCCGCCGTGGACATCTACAAGATGATTGCGAAAATCTCCCCGGAATCCCTTGAGGCGAAGACTTTCGCCGTCGGAGTGCGCGTGGAGCATCCGAGGGCGTTGATAGACAAAATCCAGTTCCACGGAAAGGAGATGCCGAACGCCGCCGAATACAGGCTCACCGCCCAGGTGGACGGCCGCGGCGTGTACAGCTTCTGCATGTGCCCTGGCGGCCATGTCGTTCCCTGCGCCACGACTCCGACGCAAATCGTCATAAACGGAATGTCGGCGTCCGGTAGAAACAGCCAGTGGAGCAACGCCGCCATCGTCGTGGAGCGGCGGCCGGAGGACATCCCGGAGAAATTCGTGGAAATGGCGAAGAAAGACGGCTGCGTAGCGTTGGCGGGACTCTACTGGCGCACTTGGCTTGAGGAGGAGACGTTCAAGCATTCTGACGGACAGAAGGCGCCTGCCCAAATGCTAAAGGATTTCCTTTCACACAAAAAATCAGCGACTCTTGTGGAGTCGAGCTACAAGCCGGGACTCGTCAGTTCAAAGCTTGACGAATGGCTCCCGGAGGAAATCGGAGGAAGGCTTCAGAAGGCGTTCAAGGAATTCGACAATTCGATGCACGGCTTCGTCTCGGACGATGCGATATTGATTGCGAGCGAGACTCGGACGAGCACGCCGGTGAGGATAACGAGGGACAAGGCTGCTCTCGAATGCGTGGGAATCAGGAACCTCTATCCGGCAGGCGAAGGCTCCGGCTATTCGGGCGGAATCGGCTCTTCGGCGATGGACGGAGAGAAAGTCGCCTCTGTCATCTGCGATAAACTGAGATAAGGGCATCTCGAAAAAAAAAAAATTTACAGGAGATATTTATATGAAACATGCAATGGAAATTTTGAAGGAACTTTCTGAGAAGAACGGCCCACTCTGCGTGGGACTCGACACAGACCCCAGCTACATTCCCGCGCCCCTTTTGAAGGTGCTCGGAGACCCGGCCGAGGCGGTTCTTTCCTACAACAAGGAAATCATCAGGCGCGTGGCCGCCGACAAATCAGCCTGCTGCTTCAAAATCCAAATCGCCTACTACGAGGCAATGGGCCTGAAAGGTCTCAAGGCGTATGTGGAGACGCTCAAGGCCGTGAAGGAGTCCGGCTTGATTGCGATTTCCGACATCAAGAGGGGCGACATCGCCGACACCGCAAAGGCCTACGCCCGCGCGCATTTCTCCGGCGAATTCGAGACAGACATCATCACGGTCAATCCGTACATGGGCTTCGACACGCTCAAGCCGTTCACCGAATACTGCAGGCCGCTCGATGATGGAAAGAAGGCCGGAAAGGGAATCTTCGTCCTCTTGAGGACTTCCAATCCCGGCATGGTCGACATCGAGCAGCAGGAATTGAAGAGCGGCGGAAGGGTCTTGGACAGGACCGGAAACGAGCTTTCGAGAATCGCATCCGAGTTCAAGGCGATTTACCCGGAGCAGACTTGCTCTCCTGTCGGAGCCGTTGTCGGCTGCACAGAGGAAAGCGACGCCCGCCTTCTCCGCGACGCATATCCTGAGCTTTTCTTCCTCATTCCGGGCTACGGAGCGCAGGGGGGAGCCGCCAGAATCGCCGCGACGCTTTTGGACAAGGCCGGAGGAGCCGTCAACTCAAGCCGCGGAATCCTGTGCGCGTGGAAGAAGGACCCGGATTTGGCTGAGAAAGTCGAGAGCGGAAACCTCTGCCTGAAGGAAATCGCCGATTCAGCGCAGAAAGCCGCGCTCGCGTCGAAAGCCGATTTGTTGAACGCGAAGAAAGAACTTGGCTTGTGATTTTTGGGAATTCAATTTTCCTTTATTGAGAGGTATTTATGTCAGAAACAGTCAATTGCGAGGGAGCGCCTTTGCCGGTCTTCACCACTGGAGTTTTGTCTTCACTTGAGGAAGTCTCAGGCGCGGAGCCGAAAGGAAGCGTCTATCTCTTAAAACTGAACGTGAATCCAGTGAAAAAAGACGACGGCAGCTTGAAGAAAGCGGAAAAGCCCCTCCCCGGACAGTTCTATCTTTTGAAGGCGAAACGCTCGGACACTCTCCTTGGCCGTCCGATTTCAGTTTACGAGGCGGAAGAGGAAAACGGTTCTGTCCGTGTGGAATTCATGATTCTCAAAAAGGGGAAGGGGACTGTCGAACTTTCATCGCTCGAAAACGGCGAGGAAATAGAATTGATAGGTCCCTTGGGAAACTGCTTCCCGAATCCAGCTTCCGGCTCGAAAGTCGCCATAATCGGAGGCGGAATCGGAGTGGCACCTGTGGCGGGCTTCGCTTCTTCGCTCCCTGAAAAATCATACGACTTCTTCGCGGCGTTCAAGTCCGGCTCCTACGGCCTTGAGCATGTGAAGCCCGCGAACCTCATCATCACCACGGACGATGGCTCGGTCGGCATAAAGGGCATGATAACTGCCGCCATTACAGCCGAGGACGTGAAAAAATACGATGTCGTCTACGCTTGCGGCCCCCTTCCGATGCTCGCCTACATCCAGAAAATCTGCGTGGAAGCCGGCGTCCAGTCTTGGCTTTCGATGGAGAACAGAATGGCGTGCGGTGTCGGAGCCTGCCTCGGCTGCACGATAAAGACGAGCGAGGGAAACAAGAGATGCTGCAAGGACGGTCCCGTGTTCGACGGAAAAATCCTCGACTTCACGCCGCCGAAAGTCCGCATGATAGCCAACCTCGGAAACGATTCTTCAAAGCCAGATTTGTCGGTCATGATAAAGGGAGTCCGCTTCGAGAATCCGGTCATCGCCGCTTCGGGCACGTTCGGCTACGGAAAGGAATACTCGTCCGTCTTCGATGTGAACAGACTCGGCGGAATCTGCTCCAAAGGCCTGACCCTCGAACCAAAAGCCGGAAACGGTGGAGTCCGCCTGGTGGAAACTCCGTCCGGCCTGATAAATTCAATCGGCCTTGAGAATCCGGGAATCGAACACTTCATCGAGCACGAGCTAAAGACGATGATGTCGTTCAAGGCGACATCAATCGCGAACCTCTCCGGCTCCTCAATCGAAGGCTACGTGAAAGGCGCGGAGCTTCTGGACAAGACCGAGATTCCGATGATTGAGCTGAACATCTCCTGCCCGAACGTGAAAGCCGGCGGAATGGCGTTCGGCATGGACTGCACAGCCGCATCCACAGTCGTGAAGGCCGTCCGCGAGGCGACGAAAAAGCCTTTGATGGTCAAGCTCAGCCCGAACGCACCGGACTTGGTCGGAATCGCACTTGCCGTGCGCGAAGCCGGCGCCGACGCAATCAGCCTTGTGAACACTTTCCAGGCCATGTCCATAAACGTGGAGACCGGCCGCCCTGTCTTCGACAACGTGAAAGCCGGCCTCTGCGGTCCCGCAATCCGCCCAATCGCCCTCCGAATGGTCTTCGATGTCGTCGCCGCAATCAACAAGCTTCCCGAAAGCGAGAGAATCCCGGTCGTGGGAATCGGCGGAATCGCCACCTGGCAGGACGCTGTGGAATTCATCATGGCGGGAGCCGCCGCCGTGGAAGTGGGGACCTCGACGTTCTTCAATCCGAATGCCATGGTAGAAATCATCGACGGAATCACCGCCTTCATGAAGAGAAAAGGCTTCAGGACGCTGGCCGATTTCAGGGGAATCGCGCAGTAGGCACGGATTTTTTCATACGGATTTGTAATGCGCGCCAGCCCTGAAATTCGTGGGGCTGGCGTTTGTTTTAGAACACTGAGCAGTTCGCCTTGTACTCTTCCTCAAGCGCGTCGTAGTAGATTTCGTTGAACTGCCCGATGTGGACGTGGTGGTCGGTCATTTTTGAAACTTCCTTTTTCATTTGCTTCAAACTATAATTCTGTAGAAGGAGTTTTTTATGAAAACAGCAGCAGCTCTTACAGATGAAGCGGTGAATATTTTTAAAACATTGCCGACACGCAAAATGTGCACGGTCATTCAGTTCGCACGGTTTATTGCCCAACAGCCGGATGAAAGTGTTGAAATCACTACAACTGAACATTCTTCTGCCATAAGTGACATTGATATAATCAATGAAAACGCAGATTCTCTCAATGAAGGAGCAGAAGAGAACCTTGAATTTCAGGCGGACATTTAAAAGGACGGCGAATGAGACGTGGTGAATTATATCTGGTAGAAAAAGCCTCAAAGAATGACACAAAAAAGCAACGTGTCTTTGTTGTCCTTAGTCGTCAGGAACTTATCGATTCAAAATATTCTACAGTTATCTGCGCTCCTGTTTACACAAACACAGAAGGAATCAGCACTCAAGTTCCTATTGGCGAAGAAAATGGACTGAAGCATTTCAGTTGCATACGCTGTGATGAATTAGTCAGCGTCAAAAAAAGCGATCTGACAAACTACATCGGGTGTCTTTCTCCTTCTAAACTGGAGGAACTGAAAACTGCCCTCAAAATAGCATTGGAAATCGACTGACGGGCATAAACTTCCCGATGTGGACGTGGTGGTCGGGCATGGTAGATTTGTCAATTATTCGTTTGTTATATGACGAATCGAACGAACTGATAGGCTTCCGATATTTTCAAAGGATTTGCAGAAGCCCTCGAAACCAGGATAAACAGTTCCTGCTGTTATGTTCATTTTGGACAGTTCTTCGATAATTTGCCGGAAACATTCAAATTTGATGATTATTTTTATGCAGCAATCATCATCGCCGTAATGTTTCAAAATTTTTTCATGTGAATAATCCAAAGTGTTTGGAATCAAGAAAACTCCCTGTTGGGCTAGCAAACGAGTATTTGAGAATTCTGGTTCGGAGCATATAAGAACTGACTTGTCGATTTCTTTTTCATAATTCAAAACTCTGCCGCACAAGTTTTCGTAGTCTTCTCCATGTCGCTCTTCTTGTTTTTTCCCAAAAGACTCGTAATCGATGCAATATACAGCTACTGTTTTTAGGTTTGCGCCTGAGATTGCAAAATACAAAGCAATATACGGAGAAAATGTGAAATCCAAAAGCCTTGTCGGTGCTCCGTAATGTTGCATTAATGCAAGCCAGTCGAAATCTGCTTTAGGTTTTGGGTAATGCTCAAGAAAAAGATGTGCATTTCGTTTCACTGAATTGAGCATCTCTGTTTCGCGATCTTTCAGAATTCTCAATTTTTTCGTTGTCTTATGCCTGTAGAATATGCTTGCATTTTTGGCAAATGCGCGGAATAGAGAACTTTCAAGCTTGTAGTTGGAATCGTTTTGCCCTCTGTAAATCCATTTCCGAAGACTGTGCTCTGAAATTATTTCTCTGTATTCATCAAACGATGCTATTTCAATTTCTTTCATAAAAATCTGTGGTTGCTGTTAAAGTTTTTAAGAGTGCCGACAAGCAAGATATAAACAATTTACTCATCGGCTTCGATAGGTTAAAAATGATTAGTAATATCCGTTCACAGACCAATAGTGATCTCCGCCACTAGGACAACCATATGTATTAGGAAGGCATTTTATTGTGCTTTTGACCACTGAACCACATTTTGTACACTTATAGACGATTAGTAGCCCCACAAACAATCCCCTTCCCATTTCCGTAGCGTACTGAGGTATTTTGATGCTTTTTATTGTTTTCATGCCAAAATCCTCATTTTTTACTACTGCTTTCTGTTTATAACCCAAGAGTGCGGTTTATAACTGCCGTCTTTATTACGAGGTTTTCTATAGCAATTTCCAGGGTCTGGTCTTCCTGACGTAGCAGGACGCCATATTGTTGTTCCGCAATACGAGCACTTGTATTCGATATGAGTATAACTTGGCATAATCGCCTCCTTTTGGAAAAAACAATTTATCGACTCAAACCTGAGTCAGTTTTTATTGTACTTTGTATTTTTAGTTTGTCAAGAAATCTTTATATCATCATAAAATATAAATTGACAGGACGCTTTATGCTTGGTGAACAGATAAAAAAACTTAGAATGTGCAGGGGATTAACTCAAGTTGAACTGGCAAAAATTTTTGGAGTAACGAAACAGAGCGTTTCAAATTGGGAAAATGAGAATATAATGCCGTCTATCGATTTGCTCGTAAAAATTGCAAAGTTCTTCAGCGTCTCTACAGATTACATACTTGGACTTTCGAATGAGCATGCGTTGAACACCTGCGGTCTATCAGAACTACAAATCGCACACATTCAGACAATCATCAACGACATTGTTGAAGTCAAGGCAGCAAACGCCTAATGTCAACGCAATCGGGGAAAAATATTAGGAGAAACGCAAATCAATTTGATTCAACTTATCGTTTCCGAAATTTCCATGTGGAAAAAATGAACGCAATTTTTTGTCCCAACCGAGGCGTGTTCACAATTGTCTGAAATCCACCGATAATCTAACCAGTTTCCTAAAGAAACTGCGCGACCATAGGGACTCTCGCGAGTCCCGACAAGAATGGCGGTTGGTCTTTCTGGCTCCAGTGGCTTTGCCGTACGGCGAAGTCAAAAACTTTAGCTAGGGGGACGTGCGTGACAAGAAAAGAAATCATCATGATTCTGGCGATAATCGCGCTTTTTTTGCTCGGTTATCCCGCTTGGTAAACGCGCCTCTTTTCGCAAACATAGCGTGAGAGCAAAAAATAGCCGCCTAGTCTAGCACACTAAGCGGCGGTGTCCATACGGACATTCAAACTTGTGATGAAGACCAACCGTATTCTTGGTTGCGCTTCTTTTTCTATTATATCGGCAATTCCCCGAAAAATCCACCAATGTGGCAATGCTTTTTCCAACTGTAAAACTGCGCCCACCCATGCGAAAGAATTGCTCCGCAATTCTTTGCGAGGTTGACATCCATGCGGCAATGCATTTTCCAGCTGTGCAACTGCTCCCACCCATGCGCAAGAATCGCTATGCGATTCTTGGCGAGGTTGCCTCACATGTGGCAACGCTTTTTCCAACTGTAAAACTGCTCCCACCTATGCGAAAGAATTGCTCCGCAATTCTTTGCGAGGTTGACATCCATGTGGCAGTGCTTTTTCCAGCTGGACAACGGTCAACCTACTTTTGAAGCAATGTGAACACTCCGTTCTCCTCGTTGAACGCCACGCCTGCGTCGTCCTTGTCGGTCGGGTAGGTTCCCTTGATGAAGTAGTTCTCGATGAGGCTGATGTAGTATTTGGCGACCTTGTCGTCGGGGTACTGCTCGACCTTTATCGAGACGAGCTTCTTCAGGTATTCGAGGGCTTTTTCGTAGTTCCGGGCCTCGAACACTTTCAGAATCTCCTCCCACTTTTCCATGTACTTGATGAGCTTTTCGCTGGCTTCCGATTTTTCGGCGACAAGCTCGTAGAGGCGCATCGGGGTTTTCACGTTCACTACCTGCACGCGGTCGAGGCTTCGAACGACGAACCTGTCGCCCAAAAGCTTCCTCGTGTGTTCGGAAATCATGATTCCGGCTGTCGAGTACTGCTTGTTCACGCCCTCAAGACGCGATGCGAGGTTCACGTTGTTTCCCATCATCGTGTAGTTCTTCTTGTTGTCCGAGCCCATGTAGCCGGCCGTCATCTCTCCGGAGTTGATTCCGATTCTGGTGAAGAGGACTTTCTTGTTTTTCACCATGATTCTGAATGTCTCGTAAAGTATGCTGAGCTTTTCGCGCACTTCATTCTGTTCTTTCTCGTCTTCGAGAGCGTTCACTTGTTCGTCAATTTTTGCTTTGAGTTCTTCGTCTGAAAGATTCGCGATGGCGACAATCTCCTTGTTCATCTCGATTTCCGCTTTTTTCATCTTGAGTGCAGCGGAGCATATTCTTGTCGCATGGTCTGTCATCTTGATTGGAGCGCCCACGAAGGCGACAATCGCGTCTCCCTCGTATTTGTCCACCGTTCCTTTCTCGCCCATGATGATGTCCGACATCCTCGTCAGGTAGTAGTTCAGGAGGGAAACGAGCTGGGGGCCGGTCAGGAGTTCGCTGAAAGAGGAGAATTTCTGGATGTCCGTGAAAATCGCCGACATTTCGACGGTCTCTCCTCCGAGCTTGAAGCTTGAAGGATTGTTCACCACCTGGTCTACTACGTCCGGCGAAAGACACTGGCTGAACGCGTTCTTCAAGAATTTTTTGTCGTTCGATGCGACTATGAAACCGAGTACGATTATCGAAACGAAAGTGAGCGTGAGCGAAAGTGTCGGGATTGCGCTTCCAAGATAGGTCTTTGTCGTGATGTAGAAGAGCAGAGTTGTTGCAATCTCTATTGCGATGAATGCCAATCCGATGAGAATTTGCAGATTCGTGTTCTTCACTTTGAGCGTTATGAGACTGTAGGCGAAGCAGAAGAGGAGCGCAATCGCAATCGAAATCCAAATAGGAGCGTCGTTCACGAAATCCTCCGCCAAAATCATGTCCTGAACCGTGTAGTGCACTCCCGGGTTCGGATAGTGCTCCTCGTACTGGTTGAGACCGTAGTCGGTCGTTGATGTCGCCGTGGTTCCGATGAGGAACGTCCTTCCGTCGACTTTCTTTCTGAGTTCTTCCCTAGCGTCTATCAAAGACTTGTAGTTCGATTCCGCCACGTCGAAGGTGTCGTTTATGTACTTGACGACTTCGGCATCGTCTTTGTTTTCTTCCACGAGAGTTTTCCTGAATGCTCCGTTGAAGATGACTTCGAGTGATTCGAAATACTGTTTTCTAAGTTCGAGGTATTCGTCGAATGAGATGCTTGAATCTTGATACGCCGAATTCATCAGAATATCCAGGTCGAACTTCGCGCTTTCGGAAAAGTCATAGGGATTCTCTTTTAGCGAGTCGAAGAATCCAGCATTGTACATGAGCTCTATGTTCTGGCTGAGGGACTCTTCTCTTTCCTTGAGGGAGTAGGCTTCCCAGAGTGAGATGCAGTTGTAGTCCTTGAACTGCTTCTTTGGAAATTTCAGGAGAATCGCGCCTGTCTTGTCTCTTGGGATGGAAATGTCTTTTGTCTTTCCGTCTATGTTCGCGTTTTTCAAGGTGATGTGCGAATTCGTCACGATGATTTCTGGATTTCCGAGCCTGTCGAGAAGGGAGGGGAGTGTGAGCTGTCCGTAGTAGTCGCCGTTGTATTTGACGAGGAGGTGGACTCTTCTTGTGTAGCCGTCTGTGTCGGGAGCCGTGTTGACGAAACCTGCCGAGTGCGCGTGCTCAAGAAGCTTCTTTAGTGCCGGGAGAACTCCCTTGTATTCCGGCGTTAGAGTGTCCTTTTCTCCATTTACGTTCGTAAGCGCGATTTTCTCTTTCAGGAACTTCTGCATTTCGTCTGTCACTTCATATCCATCGGCGAATGTGAGCGTCAGGTATGAATTCCCGATTATCGAGAAGGTGTTTCCAAGAACCTGGTCGACATCGGCGACCGCTTTGGAAACATCGTCCTTGATTCTGTCCCTGATTTCTGTATTCACGACTTGGAAGTCCTCCGACGAGCTTTCGATTGTTTCTCTGGAGATTTTGCTTCCTTCCTGTGATTCGAGAAAACTGGAGAAGATGTTGTTGATGTCGCTGAATTCCTCGTCAATCATGGCGGGCACATCGTCCTTGATGTACTTCAAGTTGACCTGCGCCTGGCTTTCGTCCACGAAACTCAAATCGGATATGATTGAGTCGGCTCCCAGTTCCTTTAACATTATGAAGGCGTGCGCATACACGTCGCGCGAGAATGGCCACGAGCCGATGTGTTTCACGGAGTCGTCGTTGATGTTGAGCATGGCGACTTTTTCGTTTTCAGGGGTGCTCGGAAGAACTCTCTGGTAGATGTCCGATATTTTGTAGTCGAGCGTGGAGAACGAAACTAGCGAACTCAGGGCAACCGCCACCGCTGGAATTATAAGATTGATTTTTTTCATGTTTTCCTCTGCCTTTTCAAATCAATTCACAAACAAAAAAGGCAACCGATAAAAAACCGATTGCCTTTTTGGTAAGCGCATCCGCTTATTCGCTCAATGGCTCTTCGTCTTCGGCGAATTCCATGTCCTTCTTGACATCGGCGGCGCGGCTTGACGCTGTCGCGACTCCTTTGTCTCCGGCGTTTTTGGCTTTCGCCGTCGTGTTCTTCTCAGCGGCTCCTCCGACTTTGATTCCGCCGGAAGATGCCGATGCGAAACTGTCGATAGTTCCTTTCGAGTTGGACTTGATGCGGACGTCCTTTTTCTCGCCGGCTTTGTTGACGATGAGGTTCGCTCCGACACCTACGGTCACATTTGCGTTTGATGGCAATTCCATTCCCTTTGTGACTGTCTTCCACGTTCCATTCTCTTCATACTGAACTTTTCCAGAAACTGACTTGACGGTGTAATTGTCTGCGGCAGACGCAGCGAACATTACAAGACCCGCGACCAATGCAGAAATAATTGTTCTTTTCATTTTATACTCCTTGCCTCGTTTCCGAAGCTCTCTTTCTTATTATGTTTTCCTGCCGATTGTGTTTGTTTTTTACATAATTCTAACACATGACCGGCTTTTTTTCAGTTTTCGTTGCGGGGTTTGCCATTTTTTTTGATGGCGAAGACGATTCCCACAATGACAGTGGCAAGCACCATCGCAAGCACAATCTTTGCGATCTGGATTTGCACTGCGCTCAAAGATTCTTTCCTCTCTTTCTGGACAGGCTCCATTGTCTTTTCTGAAGTGCTGTTCTTCGGCTCCTCCTTGATTATTTCGATTATTCCGTCGATTTCTTTTTCGATTCTCTTTTCAACTTTCTTCTGAACCGCATTTGAAATCTTTTTGCCGCCAGTGGAAACCGCTTTCGCGAAGATGTGGCGTGAAATCTCCTCCCTGTAGTCAGAGAAGTCCACTGTTCTTTCCTCGTTTCCGCTTTCCGCCTCCACGGACTCGTTCTTGATTGCGGCAGCTGCCTTTTCTGTCGTTGTCTCCTCGCTTTCGGAGACAACCGGCTTCATCTTCTTTGCGTACCGTTCCGAAAGGATGCTTTCCGCCGAAACTTTCCTTGTGGATTTGACTTTTCCGCTGCTCGTCCGGAAGTATTCCGTGATTGTGGCGATTCCATCGGCCGTTCCGATTTTTCCAGACGGAATCGCTGTCGCCGAGACGTTGCCGGCGATACCTGTCACTGCCGGAACGAGCGATGTAGAATTTGTGATGTTCGTTTCAACCACGATTTTCGTTGCGATGTACGGAGTGGAGAAGCGAATTACTCCATCGCTGACGGTTACTGCCGGCATGGACTGGTATGCGGTTCCGCTTATTTCCATTGAAGTCACTGTTGCGCTCGTTGCTCCCGCCGCCGATATCGTCGTGATTGGGTTCTGCACCGAAAGCCCCGAAATCGTCAATCTCGTTCCAGATTGGTATTCGGATGTGGTTTTATTGCCTTCGGCATCCACATCTTCCACTTCCGTCATTATCGCTGTTTTTGTGATTGTCGCTCCCGACGCCCCCGACGCTTTCGTTATCCACCAAGTGTGGCCAGTGTTCGCAGGATCTCCGAGCATCACCGAGCCGACATTTTCGACAGAGTCCTTCACATAGAAGAATACGTGCTTGTGCACTTCCGTGATTGTCGGGAGCTGGAATGTGATTGTCGCGCTTCCATCTGTCAGTGACGCTTCAGTCCATTCTGAGACCCCGGAAGCGTCCGGTGCTGTTCCTGATTCGGATATGATGAATCCGTACTTGACGGACGTGCCGACCGCTTCTGTAACTGGAATCGTGAGTGCGTAGCCGCTTTCCACGACGTTTGAGATGTAGTTGATTCCGACCGTGCTGTCATACGCTGGCGTGAGAGCTTCGCTTCCTGCCTGTGTGTATGTTCCGATTGCAGGTGCGGTCTCGTCTTTTTGGAATGTGATTTTGACCGCGCCGCTCACGTTTCCTACATTGTCGCTCGCGGTGACAGAGATTTCTCCCTCTGGACTTGTCAGAGTCACGTTTCCTACATTGCTTGTCGCCCCTGTTGAGGTTGTGATTTCTTTGAATCCAGAGCCGCTGTCGGTCTGTGTGAATGTCAGCGCGAATGTGGACACTCCGCTTGGGTTGTAGTGGTACACGCCGTTTGCGTCCTTGTAGACGTATTCGCTCGAGTCGTCAGGGCTTACGCTCTGGAGCGCGATTGTTGGCGCATCCGTGTCCTTTGTGAGCGTGAGCGTCACGCCTGCGCTTTCGTTTCCGAGTTTGTCCACCGCCTTGAACGTGTAGCTTCCCTCTTCCGCAAGGCTGAATGTGCCGTCTGTGCTTTCTGTGTTAGATGTTCCTTCGCAAATGAACTTCGTTATGTCGCTGTCCGGGCATGTTGCCTTGAGGGATGCCGTTTCCTTGAAGAACACGGTTGTTCCGTTTATGTATGTGCCTGCGTTTTCTTGAGCAGCGACGCTGATTGCAGAAACGCTATCGTCTTTTTCGAGCGTGATTACAAGGCCTTCGCTGCTTACGTTTCCGATTTTGTCGCTTGCGTAGACCGTGACGCTTGTCGGCGAAGTTGTCAAGTCGATTTCGAGGGTGCTCGTGAATTCTCCGTCTGCCGTTGTCGAGAATCCCTTGACTCCGGCTCCGTCGTCTGTCGCGCTCAAAGAGATAATCGCCTTTGTCGCATTCGCTCCGTATTTGATTTTCGCGTTCACCGAATCGAAGATGACATACGAATTCGCTCCGTTCTGGTCTGTCGCGTTTGTAATCGCGATTCCTGCTGGTGCTGTTCCATCGTAAGACCACTTGTTCGTGCCGGAAACTCCTGTGAGAGAATAGTTGTCCGACATCTTCCATAAGGAGTATGCGAGAATATAGAGAGGGCTTTCCAAGCAGTCTTTGAAGGATTCTTCATTGAGATTGATTACCGCTTCTTTACTGTCTGTGAGAATTTTTTCTTTGTACTTGTATACTTTCTGTTCGGCTTCCTGACCTTCGTATATTTTTCCGTTTGTTATGTAATAGGCCGTTATAGGTTTGTCCATCGTCGCTGTCACTGTCGATTCGCTGTTGAAATAATTCACGCCACCGTTCGCCGCGATTCCTCTGTATTCCATGTTCGTGAATTTCGCTCCCGTTGCGTCGTAGACGTACTCCAGTGTGATGACTTCGCTCACGTTTCCTGCGTAGTCGACCGCGCAGAACGACACGCTTCCTTGTGGAGCCGTTTCCTTGGACTGGTCTTTGAACGATGACAAGTCTTCTGTGTATATGTATTTGCCTGAACTGTTCTTCGTTACGTCGAACACAGTGTCTGCGCTGTAGAATTCTTCAGGAGAATCTGTCTTGATCCATCCTAGTATACCTGTGGTGTCGGTTGCATCGAGTGTGATTTGCAATGTTTTTGCCGAGGTGCCGTATGTGACCGTGTATTTGCTGCCTGACGGTTCTGTTTTTGCACTTGCTCCCCAGTCTCCTTTCGCTGTTACGCTAGGCTCTTTTGGAGTCGGACTCGTGTTGTCGTAGACCCACTCGTCGGAATCTGAGTTCGTGATTGTTTCTGTCGTCGTCAGCGAGAAATAGTCGCTTGCCGTGAGCGTTATCTGGTTTGCGCTCGTGGATGAACTGAGATTCTTGATGTAGAATTCGACATCCTTCTCGTTCATCGTGTCGCTGTAGCTGTTGGTCAATGTCGTTTTTGCACCGCTAGAAGACGGTCCATCGTATTTGTAGAGACCTGTTCCATTGTCGCTGTATTTGACTTTGATTGTCGCGTTTGCACCGAAATAGTTCACCTTGTCCCCGTTGGAATCTTCTATCGTGTTCACTTTCTCCACGTTTGTGACTTCGATTGAAGGTTTGCTGTTGTCGTAGACGAATTTGAAGTACATGCTCTTCCTGTTTCCGCAGTAGTCTGCGATTGAGAGGCAGAAATATGTTCCGTTCGCCGTGAGCGTGCCGAACGCGCTTGCTGGCGCGGTGTACGATTTCTTGTCGGAGCTTTGTGACCAGCTGCTTGGTGCATTCATGTAGTCTGTCACGACTTCCCATGAACTTCCCGTCCATTTACGCACCGATGCGCTGTTCGAGTCCGTGTCCGTCGTTTTGATTGTGATGCTGCCAGGACTTGTCGTTGAGAAATAGACTGTTTTTGCGGCGGCGGCAATCTGCGTCTCGCTCGTGTAGAGGTCAGACGTGCCTCCTGTCGTGTATTCATTGCTCGTATATGTGTAGCCTGTTCCGCTGCCGGAGACGGTGTGGTCGAATGCTTTCGTCGCCGTGATATTCGTTTGTATCGATGGCGCCTCGCTGTCGACTACGGCTTTGATAGTTTCCGTGCAGAAATTTCCCACCTTGTCGTACGCGTAGAAGACGACATTCGATTCCGTGCTGCCGAAGGCTGAGTATTTGCTGTACGGAATGACAAGGAGCGGATTTCCATCGTCGTCCGTTTCCGTCGATACGGTCTTGATGTTGCCCTTTCCGTTTGTGTTGCTGCTGTCCTCTGTCGAATAGTAGTAGTAGCCGTATGAATAGCCGTACATTGCGCTTTCGCCTGTTGCGTGCGGCAGGTCGGTTCCTGTGGTGATGCGAGGCGTGTACCACGATGTCGGGACTTTTATTTTTAGGTCTCCCTGGCTCGTGTAGGTTTCGCTCGTTCCCGCGATGTACAGTTTCTTCGCCGTTCCAGTGTCCTCAAGATAGTACTCTCCTTCCTCGTAGACGCATTCGGCGTTGTTGGTTTGTCTTGGGGATTCTTCTGTTCTTTGGTACTTGAGGTCGCCCATCTTCATGGTCCTCACGTTTCCGACCCTGTCTTTCACATGGAGGTAGATTGTGCTGATGGAGATTTCTGTGGTGTCTATGAGTGCGCTGACTCCTTTGCTGAGGTGCTCGCCTGTGTACCACATTCCTTCTCTTGCCGTGGTGTTGCATATTGAGTTGTAGGTGCTGGTGAGCGACAAGTCGGGAGGGGTGTCTGTTCCGTATGTGTAGCAGTAGCCCGCGATTTCGTCTTTTTCGTCCACGTCGATGTTGAAGTACGGTCTTAGTGAGCTGTAGTTTATGCCTCCATAGGAAGACCCTGATGTGCCTATGCTTCTGAATGTGTTCGTTCCCATTCCTGTCGTGTAAGTGTAGGAGCCTCCCGTAACTACATCGCCGCCTTCGCTGTCGATCTTGTTGGAGAGATATGCGGTTCCGTCGTAGACGTAGACGCGTTTTCCAGCCTGGCTTATGAGGGCGTTGAGTTCCTCTTCCGTCTTGAGTGTGCTTGGCTCTGTCGTTGTTCCCTTGAGGTAGATTGCCGGAGCCTCGTTGTCGTACAGCCACTTGTCGACCGTGCTTAGTGTCGATGTCGACTGGTCTTTGTGGGTTGCCGTGAGCTGGTAGCAGCCGTATCTTCCCGTGTAGTCCTCTATGACCAGGTAGATGTTGTTCGAGTTCGCGTTCTTCGGGTATGCGATTCTGTAGTCGTTTCCGCTGCCTTGGTCGTAGCAGTAGATGTATGAACCGTTGTTCCCGTCGATGTATGTCCAAGTTATCTTTTTGTCTTCGTCGGTCGCGTCTTCCGTCATCGCATCCACTTCGTCCTTCGTTGGTGCGCTCGTTCCAGCCACAAGTGCGACCTTCGCGCAAGGTGTCGTTTTCCCCTTGGACGCTCCGCTCCTGATGATTCCCTCTGAACTCAAATTATCTTTGTCGCACGAAGCCGTGTTGATTTTGACCGCCACGCTCAACTTTGCATTGTCGTTGTAGATGATTTTTTCCGCTGTCGTGACCATCACCCCGTCTTTTGCGTTCCTGGAGCCTGAGTAGTCAGAGTCTCCCGTGAATGAACCTACGCCAGTGTGTGTGTTCAAAAGTCCATGTGCGGCGAACTCGCTGTACAATCCCCATTCGTTTTTTGACAGCTTATCTGTGTAGAACGATTCGATTGTCTCTTCCGAGGAAATCCAGTATTCATCTTTGCCGTAGCTCTTGTTTTCCTTGCTTCGGATTTGCATGTTGTAGACGTTTCCCGTGTTGTCCTGCAAAGCCAGATAGTACAATGACCCGCTGCTCGTGAACGGAAGGTATACGGTTATCTCTGATGAAGAGTCTCCGTATGCAATCCAGGAGCCGTATGATGTCGCGGAGCCTGTCGCCGAAGAAGTCGCGCTCGGAGCGGTAGATGACGAGTGCAACATGTACGCGAAGATGCCTGACTGTGTTTTTGTCGGTGTCCTTTCGCTGTAGGAGTAGTCCCCCGCCAAATTCAGCTTGACCGCGACCCTGTTTGCGGTGTCGCTCGTTCCGACACCCACGTCGTCGAGCCTTGGATAGACGTTCGTGGGGCTTCCGGCTTCGTTTTTGTAGCTTACAATCTGGTAGCCAGCTTTTCCGACCGTGTACTCGAACCCAGTTTCCAAGTCCACGGTTCCGCTGTCGCTTGCGGTCGTTCCCTCTGTGAGCGTGTCTATGATTTTGTCGTCCTTCACGAGCGTGAATGTCTGCGCCGTCGAGTAGTTTCCTGCGTCGTCCGTTATAACGACCGTGTATGTGTTGCCCGCTTCGAAGAAGCCCTTGTATGCGCAGCTCGTCTTTGAGCCCGTGTACGTCGGCGCCGATGACGAGTCTCCGCTTGTGATTGAATCCTGACGCACTGTGCCCGTCTTTTTGACGACTTCGTCCGCTCCGATTGAGCTTATCGTGTCTCCGCTTTCGTGCTTGTAGTAGTAATAGTAGAATCCGTCATAGTTTGTCGCACCCGAAAGCGAGATGTTGTCCTTTGCGGAAACGGTGAGTGCGGCCGCATATGTGCTGGAGTCTTTTTTCGCGCTTGTGTAGAAGTAGCGGTGAGTGAGATTGTCCTTGTTTTTGTCGCTCTCGTCTATGACTCTTCCGTAAGGTTTTGAAGAGCTGGACGAACTGTGTGGATAGACGTTTATGCTTGAATCTCCCGTGTTGTAGCCGTATGTCGTGCAGTAGCTCGTGAAAAGTCCGCTTGTGCTTTCCCATTCTGGTTTTGTGTCGTCGAATGTTATGCTGGCAGATTTCTTTCCGTTCGATGTGTCGTAGAGTTCTGTGACGGAGTAGGCCTGGAGAGCAACCGTGTTAACAGCGTTCGCGTTTCCCGAAAGCGAGATGTCCTTGAACTTTAGAGAATAATTCTTGTTCGAGTCGAACGTCTTTTTGAACACGCATGTCGTGCTGTCCTCGAACGTATAGTCGCTTCCTTCCGAGAGCGTTGTATAGCTGCTCGCTCCGTTGAACTTGACCGCCACAGTCGTGTCGTCCGTGAAAGTCGCTCCAGTCACGGTTACCTTGTTCACACCCGGAAGCGTTGCTGATTTTTCCTCGTGGCGGAATTCTGCGTTGATTTGCCTCTCGTTCGTGAATCCGTCGGCCGCCTTGAGTGCGTTGGTGTCTGTGCCGTTGTCGGAGCCTCTGTCTACGAGTGTCAGGCTGGACATGTAGTCTGCATAAATGTGAGAGTATACTTCCGTGACGGATTTTCCAGTGCTTCCTGAAACCTCGTCGTCCAAAAGTATTGAAGTCTTTTCCACCGATTCGTTCAAGGCGAAGTCCTGCGCCACCACTGAGAATGTGTTCTTTGCGTAGGACAAGTCTCCTCCGCTGCTTGTGTTCGTCGAATAGGTTCTGAATTTGATTCCGTCGAGCGTTATCTTTGTCGTGCCGCTGTCCTTCCTCACTACGATTGGCTTTCCCGTTGTGGCCAGAGCCGGGGTTGTCAGGAATGTGATTGTGTTCGCGCTCGTGTTTATCGTGTATTCCGAACTTGAAAGCGCTGTCTCGTTGTCATCGATGTAGATTTTCGTAGAGGTTTGGAGGAGCGTGCAGCTTCCGAGCGTGATTTTCTGGACTCCCGAATACGTTTCTTCAATGTAAATATCCATCTTCGCGTATGACGGAGAATAGCCGAGTGTATTTTCGTGGTTTTCTTTTCCGAGCCAGTAGCTTTCGCTTCCGTCCGAGTAGAGAACCCTCTTCCTGAGGTTAGCGACTTGCACTTTTTCGATTACAGGCTTTGTCGAGTCCATCGAGATTTGGATTGTGGAGTCGGGTGTCGTGTTCGTGTTCTCCGCCGCGTCCAGAATCTTCACCGTCAAAGTGTAAATTCCTTCGTCCGCCGTGTCGGAAATTGTCAGGTTCCTGATTGTAAGGACTCCGGTCTTCAGCGGTTCTGTGAACACAATCGATGTAGGCTCGTCTGCCGGGATTGTGTATCCGCTTCCGTTTGTGATGGTGCTGCTGCCGAATTTCACCTCAAGGCTCGCCGACGAGAACGGCTCTTCAACGGCAGATTCTCCCGCCCTTTCCGCCGTAATCGAAATTTTCTTTGCGCCCGCTGTCGCTTCCGTGAACGGAATGTTGAGGACCTGTGTGGAAAGTGTCGCCTCTTTCGTGACTCCCGCTATTGCGTCGCTCGTCGTCACCGTCCAATTTATCGTTCCGATTTCAGGCTTCACGTTGTCGTAGATGATTTCATTGCTGTTTTTCTCGTCCGCGCTCCAGCCTACCAAGTCGGTCGCCGTCGCGCCGATTTCATGCGTTCCGTTCGCTGTTGAAGTGATTTGCACGTTCGTGAAAGTGAGCGTGCTCGCGCTCGTGAACGTTTTTTCGAACGTGATTGTGTCGCCGTCCACGCTGAATCCTGTGAAGTCGCTTCCGTCCACTTGAGCCGTGGTGCCTGCAGTGAACGTGGCGTTTGTGAGTTTTATCGATTTTGTGCCGGAGCCTGCGTTCGCCGATTCCGCGTTGATTTTTGCGATGAGCGTGACGAGCCTTTCATCCGTGAACTTCTCTTTTTCATAGGCTGAGACGACGCTGTTCTCTTCTGAATTCTGCTTTTTGTCTTGGATTGTGACTTTCTCGAACGAAGGATCCTTGCTGTCCGCATAGACCTTTTCGATTTTGCTTCCGTCGTCCAGCGTGATTTCTCCGCCGTTGTCTCCTTCGAGTTTTACGAAGTCCGTGAGGGTCACGCTGAGCGAGTTGCCGCTTGAGTTGTCCACGTTCGTGAATTCGATGTTTGTGAGCGTGAATGTGATTGTGCCTGTTTCCGTCCAGATGAGCGGTTCGAATCCGTTTGTCATGGTGACTGTGTTCGAAGCCGTGTCCACTGTGAAATCCGCCGCCAGGCAATCCGTGTCCCCGATTCTTACTGTTGTCGCTCCCGTGACTTTCGCGTTTCCGCCGAGTGCGATTTTGTTGATTCCTGAACCGTTCTCCTTCACCGTCACCGAGATTTCGTTCTTGTTCGGTGTCCTGCTCGAGTCGAATGACGCTTTCGGCAAGAAGTATGAGCTTTCGGTCTCGCCGTAGACGATTCTTTCCACAAGATCCTTCACCTCGACTTTTTCGATTTCCGGGTTTGTCTTGTCCAGCGAGATGTTGATTGTCTTTGTCTCCGCCGTCTTGTTGAGGGCGAGGTCTGTCAGATCCACTCCGATTGTGTAGATTCCGTCCGTGTTCGTCGTGGCGTCTGTAAGTTTTATGCCGTCGATCGTGAGTGTTCCCGAAGTGTGTGATTCCGCGAACGTGATTTTCTTTCCGTCGTTCGTGTAGTCGCTTCCTTCCGATAGCGTACTTCCGTCGATTTTCAATGTCACACCCGCAAGAGGATTCGCCGACACGGCTGTGCCTGATTTTTTCGATGAGAGCTCAAGGAATTTCACGCCCGACGTCTCTTCCGTGAATTCCATCGAAAGGGTCTGTGTCGTGAGCGTTATGTTCTGCGTGATTCCGCTCAGCTCTCCGCTGCTTCCCGTCCATGAAAGACCGTTCACGACAGGTTTCGTTCCGTCGTACATGATTGAGTCGAGCTTGTATTCGTCCGAGATGTTGCCCACGTCGTCCATGAGCCTCATCTTGATGTCCATCGCGCCGTCCGTGTTGCTGGTCGCGTCCGTTATCTTGTATCTGTTGCCCTTGATGATTTTCCATTTCGGATCCGATTCGTCTGGATTCCAAGCAGAAGTCGAGTTGACGGAGAAAATCCACTTTATGTCATCCGGGAGCGAGACGAGCTTCTCGTTTCCGATGTCGGTGATGAGCTCGTCGTCGTTCACGTAGATTTCCATCGTGTTGACAGTTTCCGCGTTGTACCAGCCGTATGGGGCAGCAGCCGAATCCGATTTCACCTTGCCGGCGTTCGACTCAATGTCTGGTTTCGTCGAATCCTTGACGATGTAGACCGACTTGTAGTAGTTGCCTTTGTCCGTCATGACGCATTCCGGCGAGAAGTTGTCGTTTCCGATTGTGTCGGCCGCGCCAATGTCGATTCTGATGATTCCGTCTGGCAGGGAGCTTACGTCGTATTCGAATTGGCAACCGTACGCGCTCTCGTGCGCGGCTATGCTTGAAGAGTTTCCTCCCGATTCGTATTGAATGAGCAGTTCCTCCGACTTTTCGTGGCTGCTTTCGTTTCCTTCATTGTCCGTGATGCTCGTTCCCCTGATCGTGAGCTGGTAGACGTCCGCCTCCGTCGGTTGCGAGCTCGTCTCTGTGATGTCCGCCGCGTAGACCCAAAGGTTGACGATGCCGCTCGTTCTGTGTTTGAGAAGTTTCGCCGAGATGGAGTCCTCGTCGTTTTCGCCGTAGTCGTTGAAATTGTTCGACTGTACCCTGTATGCATTTGATTCTGAATCCTGGTTCTGGTTGTAGCCCCAGTCGTCTGCGGTTTTGAATCCGGCGTAGACGGAGTCTATTACAGGCGCGAGTGAGTCGGAGGCCGTTCCCGTCGTGAACTGGATGTACTGCTCGCTTCCCATTTCGTATCCGTAGGAATCCTTGACCTCTCCCCCGACGACAACTCGGATTGTCGTGTTTGTAGGCATGGATTCCCCCTGGGGGAGTCTGATCGTGAGCGTCTTTCCCGTCGCTCCGAGGCTGACGTTTGTGAATTTGTCTTTGATTGAAACCAATGAGAGGTTGTCGAATGTTCCGTAAGTTCTGAAAACTTCGATTTGGTCGGTGAGGATTGTTTTTCCGCTCTCGTCTGTCGTCAAAAGCGATGTCGGTTCCATCGGCTTTGAGAATACGACACGGATGGCCATGTTCTTTACGACGTTTGACGCTCCCGAAGCCGGAAGGGAAGTCGCAATCATCGGACGCTCCGCCACAATCGGCATGATGAAGACGTCGTTCCTGGAGCTGTTTATCGTGACTGTTGTCTCTGGAGAATAGGGGTCTGCGAACGAGACGATTGAGCTTGATATTTCCTTTCCGAGGTAGGAGTCGATGTAGTCCGCGTCATCGTTGAAGAGAATCGCGTGCTGCCGTCCCGTAGAGTAGTCTGAAGTGGAGAATGCCGCCCATTTGTAGAATCCGTACGCATCGTTCGTGACTGCCGAGACCGTGAAAGGTACCTCGACTTTCTGCGTGGAATTTCCGTTTATGTTGGTGCTTCCTTCTTTTGTGTTCGCGTACCTGACGAACACGTTGATTTTCTCAGCATTCGCATATTTGACTTCCTCGTCTATGATTCCGAAGAAGTCGTCGCTTTTCATCCATGAGTCGCAGTTCGTCAGGAGAACAATGAGTGACGAGAGCAGCGCTATTGTAATCTTTTTGGTGATGCTGAAACCTTTTTTCATGATGTTTCTCCTTCCCCGTTTTTGGACAGCCTTAAACATTCGATGAGTTCGATTCTTCATTTTGTGGATTTTTCTTTTTTTCATCTTCATCCTCGTCGTCGTCGTCCTTCAAAATCAGGAAGAAGATGAAGAATCCGAGGATGCCACACCCCAAGAATAGCCACAAAAGCCAATGACGGTTGGATTTCTTTTGATAGTCCGTATTATTCTTATTATAATCTTTATCATCGAAATCTGCTTCATTTTTGGCCCTTTCAACAGAATTTATTTCTTCCACAACTTGATTTTCCTGTTGCGCGATTGTCTCTGCCTTCTTTCCGGTCTCAAAATCTCTTTCAATTTTCGTTTCCGATTTCTCTTTCTTTTCAGTTTTCTTAGTCGGCTTCTTTTCCTCGACTTTTCCAATGAGTTCTTCGAGTTCCTTTTCGCTCTCTTTCTCTTCTTCTTCGAATATGCTCAAGATTGCTTTCGACTTCTCTTTTTCCTTGGGCTCTTCGATGATTTCGACGTCCTTGTCAGGAGAGCGAAGGAACGAGCGGTTGTCCTCTGTGAGGTAGGATTTTTCGTCCGTGATTCCCATCTCCTCCTCGTAGGATTTCATTCCCGGAATTATGTCCTGCGTGTAGCTTTCTTCCGTTGCCCATTTTGATGCCGCGGTCTCCGTGTATCGCGGAACCTGCCTGAATGAGACTATTGCTTCCGGTTCTTCGACGTTTTCTTTCGGCGTGGAGTCTTCTTCGTTCTCTTTGCCGTTCAGAGCTTTCTTGTCCACTCCGCTTGCCGCCGCTATCGCTTCCCTGTTTTCGAATTCTTTTTCCTTGTTTTTCACCGCGATTGCTATGCCGGAAAGCTGCCCTTCCTCTTTCTTTTTCTCTTCGCTTTCCATCTCGGCGATTTCCTTTTTCGCCTCTTCTATGTGCAGGAAAACTTCATCCGTGTCGAGCACTTCGTCGTCCCAAATTTTGTCAAAAACGTCCGACATGTTTTTAGGTTCCTCGTCCGCTTTTGCAACGGCGACATTGTCCTCCCAAATCTGGTCAAAAATATCCGACATGTCCTCGTTCCCTTCTGTCTCGGAAACGGTCTGCTCCGGCTCTGTCGTGTCGATTTGAGCGATTTCAACGCTTTCGACCTCTGCCGGGATTTCAGGGATAGGCTCGGAGACGGTCTGCTCCGGCTCTGTCATGTCGATTTGAGCGAGTTCAAATATTTCGACTTCAGCCGGGATTTCAGGGATAGGCTCGGAGACGGTCTGCTCCGGCTCTGTCGTGTCGATTTTTGCGATTTCAACGCTTTCGACTTCAGCCGGGATTTCAGGGATAGACTCTGAAACAGTCTGCTCCGGCTCTGTCGTGTCGACTTTTGCGATTTCAACGCTTTCGACTTCAGACGGGATTTCAGGGATAGGCTCGGAGACGGTCTGCTCCGGCACTGTCGTGTCGATTTTTGCGATTTCAACGCTTTCGACTTCAGCCGGGATTTCAGGGATAG